>QMCD01000162.1_pt1 | contig 47904 bp, 45 predicted proteins | sample 1821841 | NCBI WGS metagenome assembly QMCD01 (sample SAMN01991225, study PRJNA193472) | Termite gut metagenome, whole genome shotgun sequencing project. | isolation source: worker | host: Macrotermes natalensis
ATCGAAGTCAACGTCGATGAAAACAACGTTATTCGCAATGCCGTTTCGACCGGCACGATGTGGCGCGGCCTCGAAGTGATTCTCAAAGGGCGCGATCCACGCGATGCTTGGGCGTTTGTCGAGCGGATTTGCGGTGTGTGCACCGGTACGCACGCATTATCCAGCGTGCGCGCCGTTGAAGATGCGCTGGGCATTGTCATTCCTAAGAATGCGAACATTATCCGTAACCTGATGCTTGCCACGTTGTATGCGCAGGACCATCTGGTGCATTTTTATCATTTGCACGCGCTGGACTGGGTAGACATCGTCTCGGCGTTGAATGCCGATCCGCGCCGTACCTCGCAATTGCAGCAATCGATTTCCTCATGGCGCAATTCGTCGCCGGGGTATTTCCGCGACGTGCAAAATCGCCTGAAAAAGTTCGTCGAAAGCGGCCAACTGGGTATCTTTGCGAATGCGTATTGGGGGCACCCGGCCTATCGTCTGCCGCCGGAAGCAAATTTGATGGCGGTAACGCACTACCTGGAAGCGCTTGATTTCCAGACCCAGATCGTCAAGATTCATACGATTTTCGGCGGTAAAAACCCGCATCCGAATTGGCTGGTCGGCGGCGTGCCTTCGCCGATCAATATCGATGGCGCGGGCTCCGTCGGCGCGGTCAACGAGTTTTATCTTAATATCGTTCGCGATATCTGCGACCAGACCATCGAATTTATCGAGAAGGTCTATATCCCGGATCTGACTGCGATTGCCGGCTTCTATAAAGATTGGACTTACGGCGGCGGCATTTCCAGCCAGAATTTGATGAGTTACGGCGAGTTTCCGATAACGCCGGGACCGTACGAGAACGGTAACCTTCTGGTACCGTCAGGAGTCATTTTAAACGGCAACTTAAACGAGGTGCTCGACGTCGATCTCAAGGATCGGGAGCAGATTCAAGAATGGGTCACGCATTCGTGGTACAAGTATGCGGACGAGTCGAAAGGGTTGCATCCGTTTGACGGCGTTACCGAGCCGAACTTTGAGCTCGGCAACATTGAGGGATCGCGCACCAACATTCAGAAGGTGGATGAAAACGCCAAGTATTCCTGGGTCAAAGCGCCGCGTTGGCGCGGCCAGCCGATGGAAGTCGGTCCGTTGGCACGCTATGTCGTTGCTTATGCGCGCGGCGATGCGGAAATCAAGGATCAGGTCGATGGTTTGCTCGGTGCGCTCGGTTTGCCGATTACGGCGCTGTTCTCAACGCTTGGCCGTACCGCGGCGCGCGGTCTTGAAGCGCAATGGGCGGCACGCAAGATGAAGCAGTTCTATAACGAGCTCGTGGCCAACATCAAGGCGGGCGATACGACGACGGCAAACATGGAAAAATGGGAGCCGAAAACCTGGGCAAAAGAATGCGAAGGCGCGGGCCCGTGCGAAGCGCCGCGTGGCGCGCTGGCACATTACATAAAAATCAAGGATACGCGCATTGACGCTTATCAGGCGGTGGTGCCGACTACGTGGAACGCTAGCCCGCGCGATGCGGACGGTAAAATCGGCGCTTATGAGGCGGCTTTGCTCAATACGCCGATGGCCGATCCGAACCAGCCGCTGGAAATTTTGCGTACGATCCACAGCTTTGATCCGTGTCTGGCTTGCGCAACGCACGTGCTCAACGATAAGGGCGAGGAACTGGTTAAAGTCCAGGTTCGTTAAGGAGAACCGTCATGGAAATTGAAAAATATTCAGGACGCGTATTACCGGGGCCGGTAGAAAACGTTTATGTCTATCAGGCGCCTGTCCGTTTGTGGCATTGGCTGATGGTTGCCATGATGATCCCGCTGGCGGTTACCGGTTATCTGATCGGCGAGCCGCCACCGGCGGTTCATGTTGGCGGCGAGGCGACGTTCATTTACTTTTTTGCCTGGATTCGCATCATTCATTTTGTATGCGCAATGATTTTCGCCGTTGCGTTTCTGATGCGTATCTATTGGGCGTTTGTCGGCAACCACCATTCGCGGGATATTTTCCTGCCGCCGGTGTGGCGTTTTAATTGGTGGCGCGGGCTTTGGGATCAGATGATGTATTACCTGTTCCTGCGTAAAGAAGCGCCGTCTTGGGTTGGGCATAACCCGCTTGCGCAGATCGCAATGTTTGTGATGTTTGTATTGGGTACGATCGTTATTATCGTAACCGGTTTCGGCCTTTACGCGCAGCAGTGGGCATGGGGCGATGGCTGGATGGCGTGGTTCGGCTGGACGCACACCATGGTTGGCGAACCGCAGGCGGTGCGTACACTGCATCACCTGATGATGTGGTACCTCCTGCTCTTTGCGATGGTGCATGTTTATATGGTGTTTCGCGAAGACATCATGGGTAAAGAATCCGTGATCGGCACGATGGTGGACGGTATTCGGATGTTCAAAACCAAAGAACATTGAGTATTTGGATTGTTGAAAACAAAAAAGCCGGATTTATCCGGCTTTTTTGTTTTCAGGATGAGAGGAGCAAGCAAAATATCAAGCGCCTGATTCGGTCAATGCCTCTTTTTGTTTATCATCAGGCGCGTTCACTTCCTCAATATCCAGAAGCACTTTCTCCATATTTTTGTCGTAGTCGATAAAGACTTTGCCGCCATAGACGAGCTTTCCGAACAGAAGTTCGTCGGCCAACGCTTTGCGCACAGTGTCCTGGATGAGACGCATCATCGGGCGGGCGCCCATCTTGGGGTCGAAGCCTTTTTCGGCCAGAAAGTCTTTAAGTGCGGCGCCGAATGTTGCTTCCACTTTTTTGTCAAAGAGCTGCGTTTCCAGCTCGACGAGCATTTTGTCGACGATCTTGAGAATCACATCGCGATCCAGCGGCTTGAACGAAATAATGGCGTCCAGGCGATTACGGAATTCCGGCGTGAAAATGCGCTTGACTTCGGCAATCTCATCGCCGCCTTGCCTGTCTTTGGAAAAACCGATCGATTGTCGCGCCAGTTCGCTGGCGCCGGCGTTGGTGGTCATGATCATCACAACGTTGCGAAAATCGGCTTTGCGTCCGTTATTGTCGGTCAGGGTGCCGTTATCCATGACTTGCAGGAGGACATTGAAAATATCGGGGTGCGCTTTTTCAATTTCATCGAGCAGTAAGACGCAATGCGGCGTTTTGGTGACGGCCTCAGTGAGCTGGCCACCTTGGTCAAAGCCGACATAGCCGGGCGGAGCGCCGATCAGGCGCGATACGGCGTGACGCTCCATGTATTCGGACATGTCAAAGCGGATCAGTTCGATGCCCATACAAAACGCCAATTGCCGGGCAACTTCGGTTTTGCCGACGCCGGTCGGGCCTGAAAAAAGAAAGCTGCCGATTGGGCGGCGCGGATTGCCCAAGCCGGAACGTGACATGCGGATCGCGGAAACCAGCGCGTGGATGGGTTGATCCTGGCCGAACACAACGTTTTTTAGGTCGCGATCAAGATTTTTAAGAGCCTGGCGATCATCGGTGGATACGGTACGCGGTGGGATACGCGCCATTTTTGCGACAATGTCTTCGATATCGCTGCGATTAATTTGTTTTTTCTGTTTGCTTTTGGGCAGCATTTTTTGCGCGGCGCCGGCTTCATCGATGACGTCGATGGCTTTGTCCGGCAGGAAACGGTCATTGAGATAACGTGCCGACAATTCCGCAGCGCTTGTCAGTGCGGCGTTGGCGTAACGAATATGATGGTGCTCCTCAAAACGCGATTTCAACCCTTTAAGAATCGCGATGGTTTCTGGAATAGACGGTTCGGGCACATCGATCTTTTGAAAGCGACGCGATAACGCATGGTCTTTTTCGAAAATCTGGCGGAACTCGCCGTATGTCGTTGCGCCGACACAGCGCAAGTTGCTGTTTGACAGTGCGGGCTTGAGCAGATTGGAAGCGTCAAGCGTACCGCCGGAGGTGGATCCTGCGCCGATTAATGTGTGAATTTCATCGATGAACAGGATGGGCGAAGGCTGCATTTCCAGATCAAGCAACACATCTTTCAAACGTTGCTCAAAATCGCCGCGATATTTGGTGCCGGCCAGAAGAGCCGCCATATCCAACGAATAGACGCGGCTGTCGGCAAGTAACTCCGGAACCTGGCCCTCGACGATGCGCGCCGCCAAACCTTCGGCAATCGCGGTTTTGCCGACACCAGCTTCACCGACTAGGAGCGGGTTACTTTTCTGGCGGCGGCATAAAACCTGGATAACGCGGTCAAGCTCGGTTTCACGACCAATCAGCGGGTCAACTTTTCCTTCGCGTACCCGTTGCGTTAGATCTGTCGTGTAAGACGACAGCGCGCCTTCGGGTTTGGCGCTTTCTGATGCGCTTGCGGCATCGTTGTGTGTGGCATTGTTTTCTTTTTTCAGGCCGTGCGCGATATACGACACCAAATCCATGCGGGTGGCGCCGAATTTTTTCAGAAAATAAAGAGAATGCGTGTCTTTTTCGCCAAAGAAGGCAACGAGGACATGTGCGCCGGTGACTTCGTTTTGCCCCGACGATTGCACCTGCAATACGGCGCGCTGCAAGACGCGCTGAAAGCTCGGCGATGGTTGCGTTTCGAATTCAACACCCTCGCGTAAACGCGGCGTATGCTTCTCGACGAAAGCAGAAAGCTCTTGCCGTATCGCCTCAAGGTCGACATGGCACGCACGTAGCGCGGTGGACGCGGAAGGATTGTCAAGAAGCGCCAACAGCAGATGCTCGCCGGTGACGAACTCGTAACGCTTTTGCCGCGCTTCCGCCAGCGTTATGTGCAGCGAAACTTCCAGTTCTTGAGCGATCATGATGTCGTTCCTTTGCAAAGGCGTGTTGTTTTTTATGCGATTATTACGGTATTTTTAACTTTCCTGAATAATGCAGCGTAACGGATATTCGTGCTTACGCGCTGACGCGTGTACCTGTGTCGCCTTGATTTCGGCAATTTCACGGGTATAAACACCGCAAACGCCAGCGCCTTGCCGGTGAATTTGCAGCATCACGGACGTGGCCTGCACTACCGGCATGGCAAAAATCTCCTGAAGCAGCGTTACGACAAAGTCCTGAGGTGTGAAGTCGTCATTTAGTAACACAACCTTAAAAAGCGGCGGCTCCTTGGTTTTTTGTTCCTGATCGACGATAGGTAGACCTTCGTACTTGTTTTTTTCCGGCATTTTCTACTTAAATGGTCGTTTTTGACGTTATTTTCAAGATACCTGAAAACGGTCGTGCTGTAACCTATGGCCTTTTGCGCAAGGAGGAATTCTGGGGCGATGTGTCGACATCTACAACAATTCGCGAATACTTGGTTTTTTATCGGGTAAAAGCCTTGACCAGACGGGCAATTCTGCGTAAAACGTTTTACGTTTGGATGATATTTCTGAAGTAGTTGCGCCGAGCGTATTTTGCCGTCTGTTTTGTCAGAGAGTGTAATAGACAATCTGCCGCTTACCGGAGGTTTTTCGCCAAACTTGTTTTTTTTAGTTTTTTGAGAGGATAGTTTTATGGCAACCGGGACCGTCAAATGGTTCAATGACGCAAAAGGCTTTGGCTTCATCACTCCGGATGAAGGCGGTGAAGATCTTTTTGCCCACTTTTCAGCAATTAACATGGATGGCTTCAAGACGCTCAAAGAAGGTCAGCGCGTCAGCTTTGAAATCACCCAAGGTCCGAAAGGCAAGCAAGCGTCGAACATTCAGGCAGCGGCTTAATCTTTTAAGCGATGTTTGAAACAAGAGCCCGCGTCAAGCGGGTTTTTGTTTTGGCTGATGAGATAACCGATATGGTATGGCTGCAAAACTATAATCCGCTCCATTCATTTCCGCTTTCGGTGTTGTTGGCGGCAACGCCGGTTCTTTTTTTCGTTTTTGCACTGATCGTATTGCGCTTGCGCGTTTACTGGGCGAGCGCGGTAACACTGTTGCTGGCGTTTCTGATCGCGGCGCTGGCGTATCGGATGCCGGTCATTTCCGTGATCGCCGCGGCGGTTTACGGTTTTTGCTATGGTTTATGGCCGATTGGCTGGATTATTTTCGGTGTGGTTTTTCTTTATCGGTTAACGGTCAGAAGCGGCCGGTTCGAAACCATACGCGCGTCGATTGCGTCGATCACCCCCGATGCGCGCCTGCAATTGATTTTAATCGGTTTTGCCTTCAGTGCTTTTCTGGAGGGCGCCGCCGGTTATGGCGCGCCGGTCGCGATTACCGCGGCACTCTTGGTCGGGTTGGGTTTTGATCCGATGCGTGCGGCGATACTGTGCCTGATCGCCAACACGGCACCGGTGGCTTTTGGCGCCATGGGAACGTCGATTACGGTGGCGGCGCAGGTAAGCCAAATTGATCTGGCGAAAATCACGCAAGTGGCCGGATTGCAATTGCCGATTTTTTCATTGCTGTCGCTTTTCTGGATAGTCATCGCGTTGGCGGGCTGGCGCGACGCAAAGGCGATCTGGCCGGCATTGCTGGTAGCGGGGACGAGTTTTGCCGGTACGATGATGGCAACCGCGTTTTGGCTTGGTCCACAACTTCCGGCAATTGCCTCATCGATGGCATGCATGTTGGCGTTGATGATTTTTCTGCGTTTTTGGCAGCCGGCGCACATTATGCTCTTGAAAAAACGTACACCGATTTTTTCGGGGATGATCGAAACGCCGCCGCTGAATAAGCGCAATGTCGCTTATGCTTGGCTGCCGTTTGCGCTGCTGACGGTTATGGTTGTGGTGTGGGGTAGTAGCGGATTTCAAAAACTTTTTGCCGAAAACGGCTTATTCTCCGGCACGGTTTTTCTGATCCATGTACCTTTTCTGCACGGCGTCGTATTCAAAACAGTGCCGATTGTCGCGGAAAGTGCGCTTTACTCGGCGGTTTATCGCTTTGATGTTTTGAGCGCAATGGGCACCGGCATTTTCATTGCGGCGATACTTTCTTTATTATGCTTGCGCATGCCGTGGCGCGAAGCAGGTTCGGTCTTTAAGGATACGTTTCACGGCCTTAAATGGACGATTTTCAGTATCGGGTTGGTGCTGAGTTTTGCTACGTTGTCCAATTACTCGGGGATGTCGGCGACGCTGGCGTTGTTTCTGGCGCAAAGCGGCGGCGTTTACCCGTTGCTGGCTCCTGTTTTAGGCTGGTTCGGCGTTTTTCTGACCGGTTCTGATACGTCGTCGAATGCGCTTTTCGCGCCATTGCAGGCAACGGTTGCGCATCAGATTGGTGTTTCCGATGCGCTTTTGGTTGCGGGAAACAGCTTGGGCGGCGCGGCTGGGAAAATGATCTCGCCGCAATCGATTGCGGTGGCTTGTGCGGCGGTTGGCCTTCTTGGACGGGAAGGCGATATGCTCAAAGCGACAATCAAAGTCAGTATGGTCTTTGCGGTGGTGTCGGGCATTGTTGTTTTTTTACAAACGTTGTGGTAATCGACTATTGATATTATGGATATAAAATATTGATCTGGATCATGAAGCGATACGGGTAGCCGGAAGAAGCGTCTAAACTTGAATAAAATACAGCTGTTTTTTTGATCAAAGCGTTGGCTCTGGGTAACGAACAAGACAGAATGTGCTGCAAATAAAAAAGTATGTTCCAAAAGAGAGGGAGAAAGAAATGAAAAAAGTTGTATGGTTTTGGCTGATTATCGGTATCGTTGTTGGCGCGGTTGCTCTGGGGGCAACTAATTTTGCCTTGCATGAAACAGGCACTGATGAATTTTGCTCATCGTGCCACGCCAATGATGCGGCAAAAGAGTGGAAAGAATCGAAGCACTATTCGAATGAATTTGGTGTTCGTGTCGGTTGCTCGGACTGCCATATGCCGCAATCGTTTGTCCCGAAGATGGTGCGTAAAGTGAAAGCGTTGCGCGAGGTGTATGGCCATTTTGCCGGCACGATTAATACTCCGGAAAAATTTGAAGCGCACCGCGAACAAATGGCCAAGAGCGAATGGGCGAGGATGAAAGCAAACAACGCCGCGGAATGCCGCAGTTGCCACTATATGGAGACAATTAATAATCCGGAAAAAGATTATCTGAAGGATATGCACAAAGGCGCTCTCGAAAGCGGCGAGCAAATTTGCACAGATTGTCACCAAGGCGTTGCGCACAAAGCTCCTTGATTGCTAAACTTGCGGCGCTGCATATTACTGACATTGATTTGCGTGTAAACGCATTTTTATAGGAAAGAAGGAGAAAATATGAAGTTAAAACTTTTGGTTCTGGTAGCGGCAGGCGCCGCCTTTGCGGCGGGAGCTGCGGTTGCGCAGGATGTTAGCGCGTTTATGAGCTCGAAATGCGCAATGTGCCACGATGTCGATAAGAAGAAAATGGGACCGTCTTTTAAAGATTCGTCCGCCAAGTATGCCGGCAATGCCAATGCTGCAACGGAGCTTTTGCCGAAATTGAAAGAAGGTAAAGACGGCCATCCGAAAGTGGCGGGTACCGACGAAGAACTCAAAGCATCCCTTGTATCAGCATTAGGCAATAAGTAATATTGTTTTTTTCTGATGGTAAAAAAGAGCAGGAGAACTCCTGCTTTTTTTATTTTTTCCTTTTGTTGATTGGCCGCGATGTTTTTAAAGATTGCGCGGGTCAGCCATCCGTATTTTTTTCTTCGGAGCGCTGCGCTTTACACGCCAGCGCATAGCCCCAAGCAACGACCAATACCGCGCCGATCATCGCGCTGATGTATTTGCTGTAAGACGGCAAGTCGTTGGAAAGCGAAGCCAAAGCTGGATCGGTGATCAGCATTTGCCCCCCGATCCAGCCCAGAAGGCCGCCGCCTAAATAAACGATAATGGGGAAACGTTCCAGCAGCTTCAGGATGATTTGGCTGCCCCAGATGATGATCGGGATACTGACGGCGATGCCAAAAATCACCAGAGCCATATGGCCGTGCGCTGCCGCAGAAACGGCGATAATGTTGTCGATGCTCATTACGGCGTCGGCGACGATGATGGTTTTGATGGCGCTCCAAAGACATTGGCCGCTCACAATGTTGCTATGATCGGGGCGATCAGGCTGCAACAATTTAATGCCGATCCACAGTAATAACAGGCCGCCGATGATTTTAACGTAAGGCAGCATGAGCAAATGGAGCGCGAAAAAGATCAGAACAATACGCAGAAAAATTGCGCCGAATACGCCCCAGAAAATCCCTTTTTTGCGTTGCTCCGGCGGCAGGTTACGGCAGGCCAGCGCAATGACGACAGCGTTATCGCCGCCGAGCAAGAGGTCGATGGCGATAATTTGCAGTACGCCCGTAATAAAAACAGCATTGAGTCCGATTTCCATACAAAAAGCCTGGATCTAAAGAGAACACACTATCTTTGCGCAACGGTCTTAAGAAAAGACCTTTTACAAAAAAGGCAGCGAATGCTGCCTTTTGATTTTAGCCGGAAACCGAAAAACACTTATTCGTTTTCAGGCGCTGCTGCGGGAACCGCTTCCGGCGCAGGCATTTCGGCGGCCATTTCATCGGCGGCTTTCATCGACAGGCGCAAACGGCCTTTATCATCCGATTCCAGCACTTTGACGCGAATTGCCTGGCCCTCTTTCAGGTAATCCGATACTTGGTTGACGCGCTCTTTGGCGATCTGCGAAATGTGCAACAACCCGTCACGCCCCGGCAGGACCTGAACGATTGCGCCAAAATCGAGTAGGCGTAACACCGTTCCGTCATAAACTTTACCGACCTCTACTTCGGCGGTGATGTCTTCAATGCGTCGACGGGCGGCGTCACAAGCTTCGGCGTTGACCGAGGAGATCGTCACTTGGCCATCGTCCTGAATGTCGATGATAGCGCCGGTTTCTTCGGTCAGCGCCCGTATCACCGAACCGCCTTTGCCGATCACATCGCGGATTTTTTCCGGGTTGATCTTGAATGTCATCATGCGCGGCGCGTGCTGTGAAATTTCGCTGCGCGGGTGCGGCAACGCTTCCTCCATCAGTTTCAGGATGTGCATACGGCCTTCACGCGCTTGTGAAAGCGCGACCGCCATAATTTCCTTGGTGATGCCTTGAATCTTGATGTCCATTTGCAGCGCGGTCACACCCATGGCCGTTCCGGCGACCTTGAAGTCCATATCGCCGAGGTGATCTTCATCGCCGAGAATGTCGGTAAGTACCGCGAAACGATTGTCTTCCTTGATTAACCCCATCGCAATGCCGGCTACATGCGCGGATGTCGGCACACCGGCGTCCATCAGCGCAAGGCAACCGCCGCATACCGATGCCATCGACGAAGAGCCGTTTGACTCGGTGATTTCGGAAACGACACGCATCGAATAGGAGAAATCTTCAGCGCTCGGCAATACCGCCATTAATGCGCGCTTGGCAAGGCGACCATGACCGATTTCGCGGCGTTTGGGCGTACCGACCCGGCCGGTTTCACCGGTGGCGTAGGGCGGCATGTTGTAATGCAGCATGAAACGATCGCGGTATTCGCCTTGCAGCGCGTCGATGATTTGTTCATCACGGGCGGTACCCAATGTGGCGACTACCAACGCCTGCGTTTCACCGCGGGTAAACAGCGCCGAGCCGTGGGTGCGCGGCAGAACGCCGGTGCGGATCGTGATTGGGCGCACGGTACGGGTATCGCGACCATCGATGCGCGGCTCGCCTTCCAGGATCTGGCTGCGCACGATTTTCGCTTCAAGGTCGAACAGAATGTTGCCGATGTGTGCGCTCAAATCGGCGTTTTCGCCGGCCTCGCAATCGGTGATTACCTTGGCGGCAATCTCGGAAAGACGCTGAGAGCGTTGCTGTTTGGAGCGCATCTTGTACGCTTCACGCAGATCGGTTTCGGCAAGCTGGGTGACTTTATCGATTAATGTCTGGTCTTTTGTCGATGGTTGCCAATTCCACAACGGGTTGCCGGCTTCTTCCACCAGCGTGTGGATCAGGTCGATCACAGCCTGTTGCTGCTGATGGCCGAACATGACGGCGCCGAGCATCGTTTCTTCGGAAAGCTCCTGTGCCTCGGATTCAACCATCAGCACGGCGGCTTCCGTACCGGCGACGATCAGATCGAGTTTTGATTTGGGCAATTCGCTTTTGGTCGGGTTCAACACATATTCGCCGTCGAGATAACCCACGCGGGCGGCGCCGATCGGGCCGTTAAACGGGATGCCGGAAATCGCCAACGCCGCCGATGCGCCGATCATCGCCGGAACATCGGGATCGATCTCCGGGTTGATCGACAGCACAGTCGCGATGATTTGCACTTCGTTGTAAAAACCTTCCGGAAACAGCGGGCGGATCGGGCGATCAATCAGGCGCGACGTCAGCGTCTCTTTTTCCGAAGGGCGGCCTTCGCGTTTGAAGAAACCGCCGGGGATTTTCCCGGCGGCATAGGTTTTTTCCTGGTAATCAACGGTCAATGGGAAGAAATCCTGTCCCGGCTTGGCGTTTTGTGCGCCGACAACGGTAACGAGCACAACGGTTTCGTCGAGGCTGACCAGCACGGCGCCGGTGGCTTGACGGGCAATTTCGCCGGTTTCAAGTGTTAATGTGTGGCGACCGTAAGTAATGGATTTTTTAATGGCATGCATGGGTTATCCCCTTGAAAAGGAAAGACCGCGCATCAGAAAAGCGCGGTTGAGAGCGAACAGGCACAGAGAACAACGCTCTGGCATGTGTTTTTTGGATTTGTATTGTTCAAACCGGACATGGCTTGTCCTGTTTGAAAATTTACTTACGCAGCCCGAGTTTTTCAATCAGGGCTTTGTAGCTTTCAGCATTGCGGGATTTGAGGTAATCGAGCAGTTTACGGCGACGGGAAACCATACGCAGCAGGCCGCGACGGGAATGGTGATCTTTTTGGTGTTCTTTGAAATGGCCATTTAAGTCGTTGATGCGCGAGGTGAGAAGAGCGACTTGCACTTCCGGGGAACCGGTGTCACCGGTGGTTCGTTGAAAATCGGCGATAATCTTTGCTTTTTGCTGAACCGAGGCGGTCATAATGTACTTTCCTTTTGCTTAAATAATAAGCGGTAAAATTTTTGTCCTGTGAAAGGGCGCCATTATAACGTAGAAACAATTTTGGTAAAGGATCGTACGCTGCGGAATTTTTCTGTCATGTGCTTCTGGCAACGTCTCGTTCCGGTAGAAAAAGGCACTTAGCCGGATGAAAAAAGAGCGCCACGATCATCTCCTGCAAGTAGGAAAGAGAAAAAAGTTGAGCCGGCGGTACAGCAAAACGGGATAAAAGGCTGTCGCCGATTTTGGTGAAATTTGCGCGCAACAACGCGCAGCGGCTCTTTGATGCGTCGAATGTTCGTTGTCTTGGTTCTTGCGTCGGTACGGCGGCGCGCTTTATAACGCTTACGATGCTTTGACGGTCTCCTTGAACTTGCCAAATGACATGATTTTTTCGTTACGTAAGGCAAGGCGTTTGGTGACCGACATCGCATTGAGTTGCTTGAGCGAATCGGCAAGCACGTCTTTCAGCTTAGCGATGGTTTGCTCGTGGTCGCGATGAGCGCCGCCCAGCGGTTCAGGCACAATGGTATCGATCAAGTCGAGTTTTTTCAGTTTATCGGCGGTAATGCCTAACGTTTCGGCGGCTTCGGCGGCATGCGCGGGCGATTTCCATAAAATCGACGCACAGCCTTCCGGTGAAATCACCGAGTAAATGGAGTATTGCATCATCAGCATAATGTCGCCGACCGAAAGTGCCAGCGCACCGCCCGATCCGCCTTCGCCGATGACCGTTACGATAATCGGAACACGTAACGCGCACATTTCGTAGAGATTGCGTCCGATGGCCTCGGATTGCCCGCGTTCTTCCGCGCCGATGCCCGGATAAGCGCCGGGCGTATCGATAAACGTGAAGATGGGCACATCGAATTTTTCCGCCAGCTTCATCAGGCGCAGCGCCTTGCGATAACCTTCCGGACGCGGCATGCCGAAGTTGCGGCGAATTTTTTCTTTGGTATCGCGGCCTTTCTGATGACCGATGACAATGCAGGGCTTATCGTTGAAGCGGGCAAAGCCGCCGATGATTGCCTGATCATCGGCAAAAGCGCGGTCGCCATGCAGTTCATGATAGTCGGTAAAGATACCGTCGATATAGTCCAGCGTATAAGGGCGTTGCGGATGGCGCGCCACTTGTGTGATCTGCCATGCGTTGAGCTTGCCGTAAATATCGGCGGTGAGCTGATCGCTTTTTTTCTGCAGGCGATCAACTTCTTCCGAGATGTCGATCGTCGATTCCTCATCGACGCTTCGAAGCTCGTCGATTTTGGCCTGAAGTTCGGCGATCGGTTGTTCAAAGTCGAGGAACGTTCGTTTCATAAGTCGTTCCGAAAAAAGAAAGAGGAATCATAGCGCAAAATTTGGGGAAGAAAAAACGATTTGTGGTTACAGCGTTTTTGAAAAAAGTTGCGCCCAAAATACAAATCGGGCAGGGTTTCGCGGAAAAATACAGTTTATTCAAGGCAAATGGCATTTTAAAAGGATTTTCCGACATGAGTGGCCGAAAAGTTTAAGGCAACAGCCGGGCAAGTACACCGCCAAGAGTGAAAAAAAAGCCAAAAAGCGCCTCCAGTCGAACGGTACGGATCAAGATATCATTGAAATGCAATCCCGGCGCGCTCGATGCCAGCGCGTGATAGGTGCGAACGGCAAACGGTAATGTCAGCCAGGACAGCAGAAAAAGCGGTGTAATACGGGCTAACGGAAGCAGCAGGACAAAAGGCGTAAAGATCATCAGGCCGTAAATAATCTGCGATTTGCGTTGGCCCAAGGTTACCACCAGCGTATGCCGCCCGGTGTTACGGTCATGTTCGGCATCGCGGTAGTTATTGACCAGCAGTACCGCCGCTGCCAATAGGCCAATGGCGACGGATAAGCACCACGAAGCGGCAAGGCCTCGGTGCGCGAACAGGTAGGTGGTGCCGTTGACCGCAACCAACCCGAAGAAGATAAAGACGACGACCTCGCTCCACGCCGTATATGCCAGCGGGCGCGTTCCCGCCATATACAAGACGGCGGCAACCATCGAACCGGTGCCGATCAGCAGGACAAGCCAGCCATGCCAGACCACCAAGGGCAAACCGAGCAACGTTGTTACCAATACACAGAAAAGCAACCCGCGGCGAATTTGCCGCGGTGTCAATAAGCCGGTTTGTGTGGCGCGCGGCATGCCGACGCGCGCGCCGGTTTCGTGTCCGCGCGCGGTATAGCCGACGTCGTTTTGCAGATTGGTGATGACCTGAATCATGATTGCACACAGCATTGCCAGAATGAGCGAGGGCAAGTGAATCGGGTAATGCAGCGCAAACATCAATGCAGTTGCGCAGACGACCGGTACGGTAGCGACCCACAAGGTTTTCGGGCGAAAAGCGATTTTCCACGCGCCCCATGAGCCGGGCTTGATGTTGTTGACGATATCGTGCATGCGAAATTAAGGCGTCACCAGCGGCGTAAAAAACATGGTGCTTTGATTGCGCAGGGTCAGCATTAACATATTGCCGTTCATACGGTAGCTTTCAATACCGTGCAGATCGGCAATAAATTCATTGCTTCTGGATTCCGGCGGGCACAGCATCTTGGTCATTGCGATGGCTTCCAGTTCAATTTTGCCGCCTTCCCGTTCTTTGAAGGCGGAACCGCCGCGATTGCAATCGGCGCGCACGGCAATACCGCCATCCGGCCGCAACAACAGGACATAATTCTCAGGATGATCAGGCGCGGTTTTGTTGCCGTCTTTGCTTACCGTGTATTGCCACGACCAAGGCACATTCTGCAACGGTTGGGAAGGTGTTATTGGGTTATCGACCGCCGCTTCCTGCGATGTGACGGCAACAGAAGACGCCGGATCGGGCGCGACCATAACGGAATCGTCGTCGCAGCCGGCAAGCATTGGCAGGAGCAGAAAAAAAACAAAAAGGCGGCTTTTTCTCATGGGTAAAAACAAAAAACAGTTGCGCTGAATTATCGCATATCGGAAATATTAAAACATCGTGTCGAACGATAGTATAATTTTGTCATGGATATAAAAACAACTTTTTCTCGCTTGTGGGGGTTGGGGTTGGCGATGCCGTTGTGCCTGATGTTCAACGTTTGTGTTTTTGCACAAGGCAAAGAGGAACCGCCGTCCTTGCCGGTTGTCGCGGCATCGACCGATTTGCAGCAGGTATTGCCCGTGATTGCGCGCTTATTTGAAGAGGCCGGCGGCGGCAAGATGGCGTTGCGATTTGACGCGCCCGGTAACATCTATCGTGATATACGGGATGGCGCGGCGGTTGAACTGTTCTTGGCGGGTGGCGATACCTGGCCACAAAAATTAAAGGAAGAAGGTAAAACGTTCAAGGATCCGCAGGCATATGCATTGGATAGTCTTGCGCTTTATACGCCGCGTCGCTCGGCGTTAAACGCGGATGCGTTTTTGGGCGATGTGCGCGGCGCGTTGCGCGAAGGACGTTTGACGCGTTTTGTCATTGCCGACCCGGATAACTCAAGCTACGGTCGGCTTGCCAAGGAAGCGTTGCGGCGCAAACTCGTCTGGGACGATATCCAAAGCAAGCTCATCATCGTCAATGATGTTGCCCAGATGGTACTGCCCTCGGTGAATCAGAATGCGGAAGGCGCGTTGATTGCTTATGTGCAAGCGAAGAATCTTGTACGCGATAATGGCGGTCGTGCCGTTTTGCTTTCTGATGCCATATGTTCGCCAATCACGCAGGAAATGGTGTTGCTTAAAGGCGCGGGGCAAACCGCGCAGCTTTTCTTTGACTTCATGCGTCGGCGTGAAGTCAAAAAGCTGCTGCTCGATTATGGCTATAAATTGCCGGGCGGCGAAACGGCAGCGGCGCTTGGGTACTATTGACTGACGATAAAAGCGGCGCGTCGTGGAGAAAAGGTTGTTTGTTTATATTTCATGCCGGTGGGCGGTGTGGCGATTTCTTTCGCGAAAACACAGGGATATCAGCCTCGGTCTTGATATTTAAGCAATTGAAAATTAAGACTTTTAAAGTAAGCCATATGTATCGGAAGCCCTTTATGGAATACGCGGCATCCTGTATGCTTCCACTTTCTTTTGTGGATGAGCCATGTCGGAACCGGATCGGGAAATTGAGGTGCTGAAGTTGCCGCCGCATTCGCTGGAGGCGGAGCAGGCGGTTTTAGGCGGATTGTTGATTGACGGTGAAGCGCTGGATCGTGTTGCCGATGTGTTGTCGCGCGACGATTTTTATGCTGAAGCCCATCGCTTGATTTTTGAGCACATCGAAAAACTCGGTAATGCCGGGAAAGCCATTGATATCATCACGGTTTCCGAAGCGCTTGAGGCGATGCAGAAGCTGGATTACGTCGGCGGCTTGGCGTATATCGGCGCGTTGGCACAGAACGTGCCGACTGCTGCAAATATTCGCCATTATGCGCAGATCGTGCGCGATCGCTCGGTATTGCGGCAATTGATCAGTACCGCGGGGAAAATTGCCGACAGTGCACATAACCCGTTTGGCAAGAGCGCGACCGAAGTGCTCGACGAAGCGGAAGCCAATATTTTGAATATCGCCGAGCAAGGTGTCCGCGGACAAAAGCAATTTATTGAAATTAAAGACGCGTTGGCCGAAGCGGTGACGCGCATTGAGACGCTTTATCAGCGCGAAGACCCTTCCGATGTGACCGGCGTGCCCACCGGTTTTGCCGATCTTGATCAGATGACCTCCGGATTTCAGGAAGGCGATCTGATCGTGATTGCCGGGCGGCCGTCCATGGGCAAAACGGCATTGGCGCTCAATATCGGGGAGCATGTGGCGATCGAAAAAAAATTGCCGGTGGTGATTTTTTCCATGGAGATGTCGTCGACACAATTGGCGCAGAGGATGATCGGTTCGGTCGGGCGTTTGTCCAGCCAGAATCTTCGCGTTGGCCGCTTGCATAATGATGACTGGGATAAATTGACGCATGCGCTCGGACGCCTGAGCGACGCGCCCATGCTCATCGACGAAACACCGGCGCTCAGCTCCATCGAAGTGCGTTCACGGGCGCGACGTTTGAAGCGGCAATATAAGGAGTTGGGCTTGGTCATTGTCGATTATCTGCAGTTGATGCGCAGCACGGCGCAAGGCGAAAATCGCGCTACCGAAATTTCGGAAATTTCCCGATCGCTCAAGGCGTTGGCCAAAGAACTGCATGTGCCTGTGATTGCGCTTTCCCAGTTAAACCGCAGCCTTGAGCAGCGCCCGAATAAGAGACCTGTCATGTCAGACTTGCGCGAGTCCGGCGCGATCGAACAGGATGCCGACGTTATTTTGTTTATCTACCGCGATGAAGTGTATAACACGGATTCTCAGGATAAGGGGACGGCGGAAATCATTATCGGCAAACAAAGAAATGGGCCGACCGGTATGGTGCGTTTGGCGTTTCTTGGCGAATATACGCGTTTTGAAAGCTTTGCCCCGCCGGGAAGCTATTAACCCGCCGGTTTTTCAAAAAAAGTAATGCGGCATCTTGTGGTTCCCATGCAATTGGACGATGAAGCGGCACGGCTTGATGCTTTGTTGCCTCAGTTCCAATGCCGGCAATGCGGCTATGTCGATTGCGCTCATTATGCTCAAGCTTTGGCGCGGAAGAAAGCGTCGCCAACGCTTTGTACGCCGGGCGGAAAGCGTGTTGCGGAAGAGCTGGCGCGGTTCATGCGCGTTTTGCTGCCGGAAAATATTGTCTTTGAAGAGCGCGCGGCGCAATGTGTTGAAATTATTGAGGCCGACTGTATCGGTTGTACGCGTTGCCTGCGGGAATGCCCGTTAGACGCGTTGATCGGCGCGTCCAAACGAATGCACAGTGTGTTGCCATTGCTGTGTTCCGGGTGCGGGTTATGTATCCCGGCGTGCCCAGTGGATTGCATGAAACTTGTGCCGACGGCGCATGTGTGGACAAATCGGGACGCCGATGATGCGCGGACACGCTATCATGCGCGATTGCAGCGGTTGCTGAAGCAATCGCTGCCGCGTATGGCAAAGCAGGATGAAACGCACAAACGTCGGCAGGCGGTACAGGAGGCGTTATCCAAGGCGCGGGCGCGGCGTTTGCAATGGGCGCAACAGCGTGGAGAAAAAAACGGATAATGAATCCCGCGAGAATTCGTGTTTTTTTTGAGCGGCTGGCGTCGGTTAACCCGAAGCCGACGACGGAACTGCACTATCGTTCAGTATTTGAACTGCTTATCGCGGTGGTGCTGTCGGCGCAGGCGACTGATAAAAGCGTCAATAAAGTGACACCTCATTTATTCGAGATCGCCAATACACCTGAGGCGATACTGGCGCTTGGCGAACAGGGGTTGATTGAACATATTCAGTCGATCGGTTTATTTCGCACCAAGGCGCGCAATATCATTGCGCTGTGCGAGATGTTGATCCGCGATTACCACAGCCAAGTGCCGAATGACCGTGAGGCACTGGAAAAGTTGCCGGGCGTCGGCAGAAAAACCGCAAACGTGATATTGAACACCGCATTTGGGCAACCGACGATTGCGGTAGACACACATATTTTTCGCGTTGCCAACCGGACGGGGTTGGCGCCAGGCAAAAACGTGCGCGAAGTGGAGGAGAATCTTTTGCAAGTCGTACCCGATGAGTATCGGAGAAACGCGCATCACTGGCTGATTTTACATGGCCGATATGTATGCCGGGCGCGAACGCCGCATTGTCCGGAATGCATTGTTAACGATCTGTGTGATTTCGAGGGAAAAACATTGTGATTTGGCGGCTGTTATGGCGGGAACAGTTCGTGACATAAAAACCGGCCACGTTCAGTGCTTTATCCGGATCGCGTATAAGATAATGATAAAAATTTTTCTGGAGAAGCTGTGATGAAAAATCAAGATCGTTTTTGGCTTTCCTTGCCGGTTGTGCTGTGCCTGATCGGCTTTCCGTTTTCTTCCGTCATTGCCCAGGAAACCGGCCAGTCGGAATATGTTTCTTCTGAAGAGGCGGCTGAAATTATTTCCATAGAGCGCCTTGACGCATTGCTGGCACCGATTGCGTTGTATCCCGATGCGGTGCTGGCCCAAGTGTTGATGGCCTCGACTTATCCGGTGGATGTGATCGAAGCGGCGCGTTGGCGGGCGATGAATCCTGAGGTCGAAGGCGAGCGCCTGCAAAATGTGCTTGACGTCATGGATTGGGATGCCAGTGTGAAAGCGTTGGTGACGGTTCCCGAAGTTTTGCAACGCATGAATGATGAGCCGCGTTGGATGCAAGAGCTTGGCGATGCCGTGTTGTCCGACCAAAAGCGGGTGACAGAGCGCATACAGTATTTGCGGCAACAGGCCAAAGCCATGAATTCACTGGCAAGCAACGACAAGCAAATTGTTGGGGAAAGAACGGATGCAGAAACGACGCAACCTTATATTACGATTACGCCTGCATCCAGTGAAGTGATTTACGTGCCGTATTACGATCCCGTAATCGTTTACGGTGATTGGTGGTGGCCGTCTTACCCGGTGTACTGGCGTTCGCCTGGTGTGTCTTTGGCTGCCGGCTATTATTGGGGGCGAGGGTATCGTCACGCCTCGATTACGCTGTGGGGCGGGTTTAACTGGCACAATGGGTTGATCACGATCAGCGTGCCGCTTTATAGCCGATATTATCGGACAGCGCCGGTTGTGGTGGGGCCGTACAACGCATGGTGGCGTCCGACACCGATGTACGCGCCGCCTTATTATTACCAGGGCGGGGCGCGCGTCGCGGCGCCGCCGTCTCGGCCATGGTATCGTCCTTCGCCGCCGCATTATACAAATCCGCAGCATCGACCGCCGCAGTATATCAGGCCGCCGCAAGGGGATGGACGGCCTTCGTCTGTCAGACCTCCGCAAGGGGATGGACGGCCTTCGTCTGTCAGACCTCCGCAAGGGAATGAACGGCCCAATGTGCCTCCCAATGTGCAGCTACCGGGTAATGAGCGGCCTTCATATATCAGACCGCCGCAGGAGAGCAGTCGCCCTCAGCAAACGCGTCCGCAGCAGCATGTCAGGCCGCCACAAAATGACCGCCCTTCATATATCAGCCCCCCGCAAGGGAATGAACGGCCCAATGTGCGTCCCAACGTACAGCTACCGGGTAATGAGCGGCCTTCGTATATCAGACCGCCGCAGGAGAGCAGTCGTCCACAGCCAATGCGCCCGCCGCAACAGATTCGTCCGCCAAATACGACGAATACGCCGCGCCCGTCTTATGGGTCCGGGCAAACGGGCAGGGCGAATATTTCGATTAGCCGACCGGAAACCGGCGCTGCGCAACAAGGGGGGATGCGGCAAAGGCGCAGTAATGATTGAGGTGATTAATCGTAGCGGCGATGCTTTGCCGCTACGATTTCGGCAAGCCGCGTAACCGCTGCCGCGTACATCCGGCTTTTGTTGTAGCGCATGATGACACGAAAGTTATCGTGCGCCAGATAATAGGCGGGCGTGTCTTTAGCAACGTCAAGCATGATCAACGCCAGATTTTCGTCATCGGAGATCGTTTCGTCGGGTTCGGAAAGGGCAACGCCGAGCCTTTGCCATTCCCGCCAGCTCTTTATGCCGCTCAGACCGTTGTCGATAAGCGGAAGCACACTAACGAAGGATTCATCGGTGATAACCGCGTTGCTTAGGATTTTGCCGTCACGTTGCCAACCGTGCTCGTACAGATAAAAGGCAACACTGCCGATAGCGTCTGCGGGCGTCCATAAGTTGATTTTTCCGTTATGATCGAAGTCAACGGCGAAATGCCGGTAGCTGCGCGGCATGAATTGGGCGATACCCATTGCGCCTGCGTATGAACCTTTTAACAATACCGGATTGAGATTGTTATCCACGACCATCAGGAAAAATTGCTCCAACTCGGTACGAAAGTAATCGGCGCGGCGCGGATAATCAAACGCCAGCGTTGCCAGCGCGTCAAGCACGGTAAAGCCGCCGACATTACGGCCATAATAAGTTTCCACGCCGATAATGGCGACGATAATTTCCGGCGGGACGGCAAAAAAACGGGCGGCCTTATCCAGATGGGGTTCGTTGACGAGCCAGAACGAAGCGCCTTCATTAACACGGTTGTCGTTTAAAAAACGCGGCGCATATTCATACCAGCCGATCGGCGTTTTTATCGGTGCTTCTATCAGCGAAAGAATACGCTCACGCTTTTGTGTTCCGGCGAGATAATGGCTTAAATATTCGGGGTTGATGTTCTCGCGCTCGGCAAAATTGTTAATCCAGGTTCGAACGTCTTCGCGTTCGTGGTAATTATTCTGGGCCGAAACCGACAGTGCCCAACAAGCAAAAAAAACGCCGATTATCGTTTGCGTGAAGCAGATTTTATTGAAGCTCATTTTTTCTCGCGTAAGGCAATAATCAATAGGGCGATGGCGCTGACCCAGATGCCGATACTGCCGACCAGTGAGAATATTTGGTAATAAAAAAGCGTGCTCGGCGAAACAGCCGTATTCAGGTATGTCGCGCCGTGATCGGAGAGCATTTTGATAAAAATCGGGATACGCGATAAGAACAGCATTAGAAATCCTGCGCAGAACGCGTACCATAAATAATCGCGTCGACGTTTTGCCCAGATAAAGCTGACGATCACCAAGAGCGCCATTCCGCTGAAAGGAATGGCGGAGAGCAGGTCAAAAAGAAAAAGTGACGACATAATATGCTGAATTTTAAGTTTATTCGATAACGATGTTGCCTTGAATCTTGCAACTGCATGCCAGCACAAAACCCGCGTCAATTTCTTGTTTGCTCAGGGTTTCCCGGCTGGTGACGGTGAAGTTGCCGCCCAACACTTTGGTACGGCAGGCGCCGCATACGCCGGAGCGGCAAGCCGAAACAACACTGACGCCGTTTTGCTCAAGGGCAACGAGCAATGAAGTGCCTTTGGCAACCGAGAAATTTTGACGAAGATGATCTACGGAAAGCGTAACCTTTCCAGCGTCATCGCTGATGCATTCGGCAGCAACGTGAAACTGTTCTTTGTAAAATTTTTCCGGCGGCACGCCCAATGCCTTTGCCCATTGCTCAACCAGGGCCATATATACGGCCGGACCGCAGGTCATGACGGTGCGCTCGGCGATATCCGGTATGTTTTCCCGCAGAATTTCCGGTGATAAGCGTCCCGGCAGAAAATCACCGGCCGCTTTATCTTCGGCCATCATGGTGACCGTTAAACGATCATGGTATTCGCCGGCCAGCATTTTCCATTCATTGGCGAAAATCACATCATCGGGCGTGCGCACGTTGTAATAAACCACGATATCGGCCTTTGGGCGATTGACGAGCAGCCAGCGGGTGATCGACATGATTGGCGTTACACCGCAGCCGCCTGCGAGCATCAGATATTTTGAATCGTATATGTCAGCGCAGGTGAATGAACCTTGCGCGTCGCTTAGCCACAAATAGTCGCCGACTTTAACTTTACGGGTAAGCCAATTTGAACCGACGCCGTTTTCAATGCGGCGTACGGTGATGGTTAAAAAAGCACCGGCACCGGGTGATGAAGAAATCGTGTAAGCGCGCAAGGTATTCGGATCGTCATCGACACACACCAGTGTATATTGCCCGGGTTGGTAGTTGTATCCGGCTTCCGGAAGAAAACCGATCGTCCAGACATCGGGTGTTTCTTGAACGATACTGTGTACCCGCATTGGGTTCGGGCAGAGCGAGGTAGGCGCGGTCAGCATAAAATATTTCCTAAAAAAACAAAATGAAGCAGAGCGCCGAAAACACTTTGCCTCGGTTGATTGACATCAGACAGATGCCAAGCACGTCAGTGTGTTGCGTGCATGGACAACGGTGTTTGCGATTATAACCATCGCCCCGACAAAGGCGCGGGCGTTGCCGACACAACGGATGGTCATAATGTTGGGGCCAGAAAATTTCGGCCACGTGTTTTTTGTAAATTATTTTTAATTTACAAGGGCTTATGCTTATTTTTTAGGTTTGCATTATGCCAATCTGTCTTAATTGCCCAATTTTTACCCATGATTTCCCGAACCGGAGACAGGTAAGATCGGGTAAAGTCTCTTCTTTTTAAAGACCAGACATTGGTCGGGATTTTGCAGAGAAAAACCATGCTGGACATCAATCTATTTCGTCAGGACATCAATGAAGTCGCTAGGCGGCTTGCGCAACGGGGGTTTACGCTTGATATTGCCGCTTTTGAGACCATGGAAAGCGCGCGCAAGGATGTGCAGACGCGTACGCAGGAGCTGCAGGCAAAACGCAACACACAATCCAAACAGATCGGCATTGTGAAAAAAAATGGCGGCGATGTGACCGCGTTGATGGCTGAAGTCGCCGGGTTCGGGCAAGAGTTGTCGGAGCTGGAAAAGAAATTGACGCAAATTCAAGATGAGATGCGTACGTTTATGCTCGATATTCCCAATTTAACGCATGAATCTACACCGGTCGGGCAGTCCGAAAACGAAAATGTTGAAATCAGTCGCTGGGGCACACCGCGGACGTTTTCGTTTATGCCAAAGGATCATGGTGAACTGGGCGAAGCGTTGGGAATGCTGGATTTTGAGACGGCAACGAAATTGTCCGGCGCGCGCTTTTCATTTTTGCGCGGCGACATTGCGAAAATGCATCGCGCTTTAGCGCAGTTCATGCTGGATACGCATACCCAACAACACGGCTATACCGAATGCTATACGCCATATATCGTCAACAGCGATACGCTGATTGGAACGTCACAGCTGCCCAAGTTTGAAGCCGACATGTTTTCGGTAAAAAAAGGCGGCGCGGGCGGTGAAGAAAGCGCGCTTTATCTGATTTCTACCTCGGAAATCACTTTGACGAATTCCGTGCGCGACGAAATCCTGCCGCCAGAAGCGCTGCCGATGAAATTGACCGCACAAACGCCGTGCTTTCGCTCGGAAGCGGGCAGCTATGGCAAGGATACGAAAGGCATGATTCGTCAGCACCAGTTTGAGAAAGTTGAATTGGTGCATATTGTCCATCCGGAAAAATCCTACGAAGCGCTCGAAGAGTTGCGCGGGCACGCCGAAGCGATTTTGCGGGCGCTGGAGCTGCCGTATCGAGTGGTGGCGTTGTGTACAGGCGATATTGGTTTTGCTTCGGCAAAGACTTATGATCTCGAGGTCTGGTTGCCTGCGCAGAATACCTATCGCGAAATATCCTCGTGTTCCAACTGCGAGGCTTTTCAGGCACGGCGTATGCAGACGCGTTTTCGCAATGAGCAGGGGAGGACCGAATTGGTGCATACTTTAAACGGCTCTGGATTGGCGGTAGGGCGGGCGTTGGTGGCGGTAATGGAAAACTATCAGCAAGAGGACGGCTCAATTGTTGTGCCCGAAGTATTGCAGCCGTACATGAATGGAAAAAAAATAATGGCACGAAGCTGAGAGTACCCTGCGCGTCAGTGTTTTATCCGGTATCTCAAGAAAGGTGAGGGCGACAAAAAAATATGCTTTTTTTTCTTGCGGCCGATTTCCGGTTTTATCAGGCAAGGCCGGCAAAAAAGCCGATATGAAAAAACAGCTTTGGCAAATTAATTGCCGGGAGCAGCTCGACTGCCCCAATCGCTGATAACCAGCAGATATCAAAGTCGCTTCACATCACCGTGCCATCAGCGCGAACACACCCCATCCAAGATATTCACGCGTGTACGCAGCATAGCGCTTCGGTTCCGAAGTCAGTTTGGCGCGCACCTCTTGTGCCAGGTCGTCGCCGGGGTTCGCTTCAAGCCATCGGCGCATGGTGAGCCACTTGGCCGCCTCATACCTGTCCCAGCCTTCCTGGTCGGCAAGAACCATTTCTACCACGTCGTAGCCAAGGCCATCGAAAGACGCAAGAAGTTCCGGAAGCATGAGAAAATCGGCAATGGATGTGGCGTCGCATTTCCTGGCGACGTCTTCTGTTGGCGGCAACCGCAGCCAGTAAGGCTCGCCGATGAGGATGATGCCATTGGCGCGAAGACTCTTTGCCAGAAGATCGATAGTGCCGGCGACGCCTCCGCCGATCCAGGTGGCGCCGATACAGGCCGCCACATCGACCTTTTCGTCGGCGACGTAGTCGGTGGCGTCATCATGGACGAATTCGACCCGGTCAGCGACGCCGAGTTCTTGGGCACGGCATTTCGCTTGCTCGCTGAACAACCGGCTCATGTCGATACCGACACCGCCGATTCCGTAATCGCGTGCCCAGGTGCACAGCATCTCGCCCGAACCGCTGCCGAGGTCGAGCACGCGTGTTCCCGGCTCCAGACGCAACACCGCGCCGAGAGTGGCGAACTTTTCTGGTGTGAACGGGTTATGAATGCGGTGAGCGCTTTCGGTAATGTTGAAGATACGTGGGATATCCAATGCAAAAACTCCTTTTATTGAGTCATGGAGAGCTTAGCCAATGCGCTGATCCGGTGCGGTTTTTAATTTAAAGTCAAAACGAATCCTGAGCTTGAGAACTTAACGCACGATGCCACGGCCTTCTTGGTTGATAAAGTCAACCAGGATTTGCAAGGCGGGCTCGGAAGAAGCGCTCCGGGCAATCTGCTCGCGCGCTTCGGCAAGCGTCAATCCTTTTCGGTATAAGGTTTTATAGGCGCGGCGAATGGCGAGAATCGTTTCGTCCGAAAAGCCGCGGCGGCGCAGGCCGATGCTGTTAATACCGTTCGGTTTGGCAATGTGCTCGGCGACAGTGACATAAGGCGGAATATCCTGAACAATCATGGTGCCGCCGCGCGCCATCACGTGCGCGCCGATACGGCAGAACTGGTGTACGGCGCAATGCCCGCCCAGTGTCACGTAGTCGTCGATATGAACATGGCCGCCGAGTTGCACGACGTTCGAGAAAACGCAATTGTCGCCGATGACGCAATCGTGCGCGATATGGGCATACGCCAGAATCCAGTTATTGTTGCCGACCAGAGTATCGCCACGATCCTGCGCCGTTCCCGCATGAATGGTGACAAATTCTCGAATGGTGTTGTTATCGCCGATGGTGGTGGTGACTTCTTCTTCGCCGGCGTATTTCTTATCCTGTGAAATTTCGCCGATGGAGGCAAATTGAAAAATGCGGTTGTTTTTTCCGATGCGTGTACGTCCGGCAATAACGGTATGTGGGCCGACGGTGGTGCCTGCATCAATGGTGACGTGCGGGCCGATGATTGCAAATGCGCCAATAGCCGCGCTATCGGCAAGCCGTGCGTTGGGATCGACCAACGCCGTTGGATGAACGTTGGCCATATCAGTTTTCCGCGTCTTTTTTCAGTGTGCCGCGCAGGGGCGGGCGCAACGCGGCCATCAAGACAGCTTCACACGCCACTTTTCCATTCACCAGTGCCTGCGCTTTGTATTTGCCGATACCACGGACGGTGCGGATCATTTCGGCTTCCAGTACCAGAGTGTCGCCAGGAAGCACCTGCTGTTTGAAACGCGCTTCGTCAATACCGGCAAAAAGAATAATTCCCGTTTCACCCCCCGGTAATTTTGATCCGCCGCTGCAGTAAGCAAGAATTACCGCCGTTTGCGCCAGCGCTTCAATTACCAGAACGCCGGGCATGACCGGATAGCCCGGAAAATGTCCCTGAAAGAAGGGTTCGTTCACGGTCACATTTTTAATGCCGCGAATCCATTGGCCTTTTTCGATGGCGACGATTCGGTCCACCAGAAGAAATGGGTAGCGATGGGGAAGGATGGATATGATCTCATTGATATCCATCACGGTTTCATACTTGGCGTGTTCGGTCATATGGGTCAGTCAATAACAGCGAATAATGTTCAGAAATGATTATTTGTTTTCATCCAGTTTTTTTTCGAGCGCCCGGACGCGTTGATACAAAGTATCAAGCTGGCGCAATTGCACCGCGTTTTTTTGCCACTGTCGATGCGGCAGGATGGGATAAATGCCGCTGTATACGCCCGGTTTCTCGATTGACGAGAAAACAGGCGAAGCGGCACCGATAACAACGCCTTCGCCGATAGTCAGATGTCCGCCGATCATCGCGGCGCCACCGATACGGCAATAGCGGCCGACACGTACGGAGCCGGCAATGCCGGTACAGGCGACAATGGCGGCATGTTCACCAATTTCGCAGTTATGGCCGATCTGCACTTGGTTATCGATTTTGACGTCGTTTTCAATCACAGTGTCGTCGAGCGCGCCGCGGTCGATGGTGGTGTTGGCGCCGATTTCAACATCGTCGCCGATCACAACACGGCCGATTTGCGGGATCTTGATCCAGCGCCCGGCGTCGAAAGCAAAGCCGAAACCGTCGGCGCCGATGACACAGCCGCTGTGCAAGATTGTCCGCGCGCCAATCCGGCAACGCGGATAAACCACGACGTTCGGATAGATATGGGTATCTTCACCGATGGAAACTTTATCGCCGATGACGGCGCCGGCTTCAATAATGGCTCGGGCGCCGATGACGGCATTTTCACCGATGACGGCGTTGGCGCCGATGCAGGCGTCGGGCGCGACTGTTGCACTGGCGGCAACCACTGCGGAAGGGTGAATGCTTCCTTGACGCGGTAGTTCGCGATACAGGCAATTGGCAACTTTGGCGTAAACGGCGTAAGGATTGTCGGTAATCAGGCGGGGAATGGCAGCATTGGCCCAGATACGCGATTCTTCCGAAGAAAGAATGACCACGGCTGCGTGGGTGCTGTCGAGAAATTTACGGTAACGGGCGTCGGACAAAAAAGCAATGTCGCTCGAACCGGCACGATCCAAAGGAGCTGCGCCGGTGATTTTTGTTTGTCCGTCGCCGATATATTCGGCATCGACAGCTTGAGCCAAATCAGCAAGACGCCAAGTCTGTCGAGCACGAAGCGAGAGGGCATGGATATCAACCGGGTTCGTTTGCCGCATCTACGGTGTTATTTAGTGTCCAACGCTTTGATGACCTGATCGGTGATATCGATGCGTTTGCTGGCATAGACCACCGGTTCTTGCAGGATGAGGTCAAACTTATCGTTTTCGGCAATTTTTTGAATGACTTTGTTGGCGCGCTCCTGGAGGGCACTCAATTCCTCGTTGCGGCGCAGATTAAGATCCTCGCGAAATTCGCGTTGTTGCCGTTGCAGATCGCGGGAGGCATTGGTCAGATCGCGCTCTTTATCGCGGCGGGTGTTTTCCGCCATCGTCGTGCCGTCTCTATCGATTTCCGTTTGCAGCGCTTGCACCTGATCGGACAGTTTTTTCAATTCGTTTTCACGCTTGAGAAATTCGGCTTCCAGCTTTTGTTGTGCCTGTTTCGCAACTTCCGAATCGCGGAACAAACGCTCGGTGCTGACGAAACCGATTTTGTATTCGTCAGCGGAAACAATGCCGGAAAAAAACAGGCTTCCGGCAAGAACAAGAACCAAAGTCATACTTTTATGCACAAACATCTCCTTTGTCAGGGTCTTTTTTAGAAGACCGAACCGAGCTGAAACTGAAAGTTTTCAACCATATCGTCCGGTTTTTTATTAATGGGGTAACCGTAGCTTATTTTCAGCGCACCGATTGGCGAGTTCCAAGCCAAACCGACGCCTGCGGAATATTTGAAGCTTTCATTGTCGGATTGTGACCCGTCTTGGTAAATTTGTCCAATATCAAAAAAGACGCTGCCGCGTACCGAGTTATCGTTGGCAATCAGCGGGAAGAAAACCTCGGCGTTGCCGACGATCTTGCGCTTGCCGCCGAGCGCGTTGTCATCGCTGTCGCGCGGACCGAGCGACGAGCCTTCATAACCGCGCACCGAACCGACACCGCCTGCATAGAAAGCCTTGAAAAACGGCAAGGTCTTTCCGCTGTAACCTGCGCCATAACCGATTTCGCCGCGCAACATCAAGACCATCGGATCGAAGATCGGCCAAAACCATTGGTGAATATACTGCGCTTTCCAGTAAGTAAGATCGCCGACCGGAACGGCAACTTCGGTATAAACGCTTTGCAAGCCGCCGCTTGTCGGGAAAAGCACATCGTCGCGGGTATCGCGCGACCAGCCTGCCGAAAGCATGAAGTTGTCGGTTTGGTTGCCGTAACGGTCGACAAAATCGATATAGGCGTCGGGGCTGTCTTCCTTGAGGGTAATGTCGACATTTTCAAAGCGGACCCCGAAATTGATGGTATCCGTTTCGGTGATGGGAACGCCAAAACTCAGCGCCGCGCCGAGCGTATCGGATTCATACTTCGATGTTGCCAAATCATCGGCGTTGTAGTTGATGTTGTACAGTTCGATGGAACGGGAAATACCGTCCACCGTCCAATACGGGTCGGTGAACGCCAGCGAGTAATACTTCGAGCTTTGACCGGTGTTCAATCCGAGGGAAAGCGAGTTGCCGGAGCCGAATACGTTTTCTTGCGCGATGGATGCCGCCAATGTGACGCTTTCCGAACTGGAGTAACCGACGCCGACCATAAAGCGGCCGGTTTGCCGCTCGGTGACATGGATATTGACGTCAACCTGATCCTGCGCGCCGGGTACCGGCGGCGTTTCGATGCTGACATCGTCGAAATAGCCGAGACGGCGAATACGAACGCGTGACCGCTCGATACGGGTTCCGTCGTACCACGCGCCTTCCATTTGGCGAACTTCGCGGCGGATAACCTCGTCACGTGTTTTGATATTGCCGGAAATATTGACCTTGCGAACGTAAACGCGACGCCCGGGGTCAACATAAAACGTAAATGACGCCGTGGCGTTTTCCTTGTTTAGTTCAGGCACGGCGCTGACGTTGGCAAAAGCATAACCTTCTGCGCCGAGACGCTCGCTGATTCCTTTGGTCGAGGTTTGCAAACGGGCGCGCGAATAAACGCTGCCTGAGCGCAAGCGGATCAGCTTATGGATTTCTTCCTCGGGAACCGGCAGGTCGCCGGCCAGACTGACGCCGGAAACGGTATAGCGGGGGCCTTCCTTGACTGTCACGGTGATATCGATTGCCGTTTTATCCGGCGAAATGGAGACTTGCGCATTTTCGATGGCAAATTCAAGAAAGCCTTGGTCGTGATAAAAACTGCGCAGTTTTTCCAGGTCGGCCTGTAATTTTTGCTTTGAATATTGATCGTTTTTGGTGTACCAGGTAAACCAGCCTGGTGTGGTCAATCGCATCTGTTTGATCAATTTTTTTTCGGTAAAGGTTTCGCTGCCGACGATATGAATGCGGGCAATTTTCGACGGGCCGCCTTCTTCGATGGCGAAGTTGACGGCAACGCGGTTGCGCTCCTGCGGGGTCAACGTCATTTCCACCTCCGCGTTATAAAAGCCGAGCGTGACGTATTGCCGTTTTAATTCCTGTACCGCTTTTTCAAGAAGCGCGCGGTCAAAAATACGGGCTTCGGCAAGCCCGACTTCCCGCATTGCGTTGCGCAAGATCTCGGTGGAAAACTCTTTATTGCCGGAGAAGGTCACCGCGGAAACCGTAGGGCGCTCGTCAATGGCTACGATCAGCACATCGTTTTGCGCGTCGATTTGAACATCGCGGAAAAAACCGGTCGCGTACAACGTTTTGATGGCGTCGGAGACTTTCAAAGCGTCTACGGTATCGCCAACCTTGATCGGCAGGTAATTAAAAATCGTACCCGCTTCGGTACGTTGCGCGCCTTCGACACGGATATCGCGCACCACGAACGGTTCAAAGGCCCGGGCATGACCTGCCAGCAGACCGGAAGCGACGGCGCCGCTTAACAACAACGCTTGGGTGAGTTTACGCATATGGTTTTTGGGGCGGCTTTTCGGACAGTCAGAGTAATCGGGCAAAATCATTCGTCAAGGCTAAAAAAACAAGTACGATAATAAAAGCGATGCCGATCTTGGCGCCGATTTCCATGGTTTTTTCAGAAACCGGACGGCCTCGCAGGATTTCCACGAAATAATACAGCAAATGACCGCCATCCAGTAAAGGAATCGGCAGAAGATTGATGACACCGAGGGCGACGCTGATCAACGCGAGAAAGGTGACAAAGGCCTCGAAACCCGCGAGAGCGGACTGTCCGGCGAAATCGGCAACGGTAATCGGGCCGGAAAGATTTTTCAGGGAAGCTTCGCCGATCAGCATGCGCCCGAACATCTTTAGCGTCATCCAGACCAGCTCACCGGTACGCGTCAGGCCTTTTGCCAACGACCGGGCGGGGTCGGTGCGGACTTTAACGGCATATGTTGTCGTGACATCCGGATTGTAGGCAAGCGCGACGCCGATTTGCGGAACCGGCGGCTCGCCGGTTCGTCCGGCGTCCGACAGTTCCGGCGTGACCGTAATGTCGGTCATGTGGTTATCGCGGCGTATCGAAAGCCGTAATGGCGTTACGCCGTTTTGGCGCACGATGCGCACAAAATCTCCCGGCGCTTCCAGCGCGATTCCGTCGATTGCCGCCACAATGTCGCCTTTTTCAATACCGGCGCGCGCCGCCGGTTTGCCGGACGCAACGTTGTCAATCCGCGGCGCACCGTAATAAGGAGAAAGGCCGAAGCGGTCAAAGACGCGGCCGGTCGCTTCCTCTTCGGCCGTATGACCGGTCAGCGGAACCGTCACATCGAAAACATGATAATTGCGGTCAATGGTAAGCGTGACGTCACGGCCAAGGTTTTTCAAGATCTGCCAGCGCAAATCCGACCAGGCGGCGACAGGCGTGCCGTTGACAGCGGTAACCTTGTCGAGGCTTTTGAGATGAAGCGCCGCGGCAACCGTATCGGGTGGCGGGGTGCGCAATACCGACTGATAGTCGGAGACGCCGATGCTGTAAGTCAAAGCCAGCAACAGAACGGCGAGCAGAAGGTTGATCAACGGGCCGGCGGCGACAATCGCAAAGCGTTTGCCAACAGGTTGACGGTTAAACGCGCGGGCAAGATCGTGATCGGCGATAACGGCATCGTTTTCACGCTCATCAAGCATTTTGACATAACCGCCGAGCGGGATTGCGGAAATAGCCCATTCGGTTTGGTCGTTTCCCAAACGCCGTGACCAGAGCACTTTACCGAACCCGAACGAAAAACGCAGGATTTTGACGTTGAAAAAGCGGGCGACGGCGTAATGGCCGAGTTCATGCGCCACGACCAGAATGCCGATAGTGAGCAAAAAAGCAAGAACGCGAATCAACAGCTCGAAAAGCATGGCGGTTATGATGAAAAATCCGGCGCGGGCAAATGCGCAATCCGTTCGGAAGCGACGCGGCGCGCTTTTTGATCCAGCGCCAGCGCGCTGTCCAAATCGTTTGGTGCGGATACGTTGGCAAACGCGGCAAGTGTTTGCCGGTTGACGGCGGAAATATCGGTAAAGCGGATTTGTCGCGCTAAAAATGCGGCGACGGCGACTTCGTTGGCGGCGTTTAGAACGGTGGTTGCGCCGCCGCCGGCGCGCAAAGCGCCATAAGCGAGCATCAGGCAGGGAAAGCGTTCGATGTCAGGCGCGGAGAAAGAAAGGTCGCGCATCCGCGCAAGATCAAGCGGCGTCACACCCGCGGGGATACGTTCGGGAAACGCCAATGCCTGCGCGATCGGCGTGCGCATATCCGGCGTGCCGAGTTGCGCCAACGTTGAGCCGTCCTCATATTCGACAAACGAATGGACGATGCTTTGCGGATGGATGACGACTTCAATATCACCAGGCGGCATGCCGAACAACCAATGCGCCTCAATGACTTCCAGACCTTTATTCATCATTGTCGCCGAATCGACGGAAATTTTTTGTCCCATCTTCCATACCGGATGCGCGCAAGCGTCTTCCGGCGTGGCACCGTTGAGTTTTTCCGAGGGCAGGTTGAGAAACGGGCCGCCGGATGCGGTCAGAATGATTTTGCGCACACCATGGGCACGTGTGCCACGGGCGGCGTCGACGGGCGGCAAACACTGGAAAATCGCGTTGTGCTCACTGTCAAGCGGCAAAAGAACGGTGTTGTTGGCGCGCACGATATTCATGAACCAGGCGCCGCCGATAACCAACGCTTCTTTATTGGCGAGCAGAATGCGTTTACCGTGGCGCGCCGCTGTGACAATAGGCGGCAATCCGGCTGCTCCGGTAATGGCCGCCACAATGGTGTCCGCTTCGGGCAAAGCGGCGACCGTGGCAAGAGCGTCGTCGCCGGCGAGTATTGTCGTTGTCGTTTTTCGATGCTTGAGCTCATTTTCCAGCAATCGCGCGGCGGCGTGATCGGACAATACGGCAAACTTTGGTCGAAACCGCTCGATCAGCACCATCATTTTCTGCCAGTTTTTATGTGCGGCAAAAGCAACGACCTCAAAACGATCGGGATGGCGGGCGACAATGTCCAGCGTCGATGTGCCGATGGAACCGGTCGCGCCGAGCAGGGTTAAGCGGCGTTTCCCGGAGGGCAGGTCAGGCGGGCGAAGCGACATCTTAAATCAGCATCAATGCCGCAAGTAAAGCGACGGGCAGGGTGGTGAGCAGGCTATCGATACGGTCGAGGATGCCGCCGTGCCCGGGCAAAAGGCTGCCGCTATCCTTGCGGTCGGCCAGCCGTTTGACCAGCGATTCGAAAAGATCGCCGACAATGGATAAAACCGTCAACAACCAGGCGAAAGCGATCCAAATACCCCATTGCATCGGGACAGGCAATGCATGCAGCGATTTGAAATGCGGCAAAATGAACGGGGCGGTAATGAGTGCATAGACGGTGATTGCCAATAACTCACCCAACACGCCTTCAAGGGTTTTATTGGGGCTGGTTTTGGGGACCAGTTTGTTTTTGCCGAAAGTGCGGCCGGAAAAATAAGCGGCGGAATCCGCCAGCCAGACCAATACCAGAACGGCAAGCAGTGCCCACGGAGACATCGCTCGCAACTGCACGGCAGCGAGCCAGCTGCAAAACATCAACCAGCCAAAAACAACGGCGAAAAGACCGCGCAGAAAAGTGGAAACGCCGAGCTTTTCGCGCTCGAAACGAAGAATCCAGAAGGGCAGCACAAGCAGCGATATCAACAGCGCGATGAAAGAGCAGGCGCACATCAGGCTCAATAGTTCCACCTGGGCAAAACGCCACAAGCCGAGCATGAAGAAAAAGACGGCTGCCAATAACGCCAGCGGCAGCAGCCAACGGTAATGCGGTGAAACCCCGAAATTGAAACGCGTAAAATTATCCGAGCCAAGCAAGCTTCCCGCTTCGAAGGCGGCGAGGATCAGGGCCAACAGCATCAGACATGCCCAGGCAAAAGACGGCAAATAAAAAAGTGCGGCAAGAAAAAATACCAGCAAAACGCCACCGGTTGTGACACGTTGCATCAGCGGCGATTGCTTGGCGGCGCTCATGATGAAAAATCGGCGATTTCGTGATGAGGCGGCGATACGGTTTGTGCCGTCTGCACTTGCTCGCTGGTGCGCCCAAAGCGCCGCTCGCGTTGTTGATAAGAAGCGATGGCGTCGTCAAATGTTTTGCCGTCAAAATCCGGCCACAGGGTGTCGGTGAAATAAAGCTCGGTATAAGCCAGCTGCCAGAGGAGGAAATTCGAAATACGCTTTTCGCCACCGGTACGGATGAAAAGATCGGGCTCGGGCGCGAACGCTGTCGCGAGATAAGGTTCCAGCACTTCCGGTGTCGGCGTTTTATCGTCAAGCGCGTTGGGATGCGCGCGGAAAAAAGCACGGGCGGCGTTCATGATATCCCAGCGCCCGCCGTAATTGGCGGCGATGGTAAGCGTCAACAAGGTATTTTTTTCGGTCAACCTTTCGCTGGCGGCGACCAATCTTTCGATGCGCGGGCCGAAGCTGGCGATATCCCCGATGACTTTCAACCGAATATTATTTTTGTGCAACACGTCGATTTCGCGCTCAAGCGCGTTGATGAACAGTCCTTTGAGCAGCGACACTTCTTCCGCCGGGCGGCGCCAGTTCTCACTGGAAAAAGCGAACAGCGTCAGATAGCGGATATCGCGTTTGATCGCAGCGCGTACCAGCGTGCGCACGGCTTCCACGCCTTTTTTATGTCCGGCAACGCGGGGCAACAAGCGTTTTTTTGCCCAGCGCCCGTTGCCGTCCATAATGATGGCAACGTGGCGCGGCATGGCGGTGGTGTCGGGAACGGATTGCGTCGAGGAAACAAACATATCGTGAAAAAGTGATAAGAAAGGTATTGTTTTACCCCGGGAACACGCCGGAAAGATGAACCAATAATGGCAACACGATGACGGTTGCTATACGGCCATCACTTCCGTTTCTTTGGTTGCGACGATTTTATCAATTTCGACAATGAAGCGGTCGGTCAGCTTTTGCACGTCGTCCTGGGCGCGGTGTTCTTCGTCCTCGGCAATTTCATGATCCTTGAGCAGTTTTTTCAGGTGTTCGTTGGCGTCGCGGCGAATGTTGCGCACGGCGATTTTGGCGTTTTCGCCTTCGTGACGAACGACCTTGGTCAGTTCCTTGCGGCGCTCTTCGGTCAAAGGCGGCATCGGCAGGCGAACGACATCGCCTTGCGTCGATGGGTTGATGCCGAGGTCGGAGTCGCGCAATGCCTTTTCAACGACAGGCACCATTTTCTTCTCCCAGGGCTGAACGGTAATGGTGCGGGCGTCGGCGAGAGAAACGTTTGCCACTTGCGCGATCGGTGTCATCGTGCCGTAGTAGTCAACCTGAATATGGTCAAGAATGCCGGTATGCGCCCGCCCGGTGCGGATTTTGGTCAATTCGCTTTTCAGCGCTTCGACAGAGCGTGCCATTTTGTGTTCGGCAGTTTTTCTAATTTCGGGAATCATGATGTTTCTCCTGAAAATTATGAACTAACAATGTACGAGTGTTCCTTCATTTTCGCCCATTATCACACGCTTTAACGAGCCCGGTTTGACGATGGAGAACACGTTGAGTTTCATATCCTGATCGCGGCACAGCGCCAGCGCGGTCGCGTCCATTACGCGCAGGTTTTTGGTGATCGCCTCGTCAAAAGTCAGCGCTTCGTAGCGCGTGGCGTTGGCGTTTTTTTCCGGGTCGTCGGTATAAACGCCGTCCACCTTGGTGGCTTTGAGCACGATATCGACGCCGACTTCACGGCCGCGCAGCGCGGCGGCGGTGTCGGTGGTAAAAAAAGGATTGCCGGTACCCGCCGCGAAAATCACAACCTTGTTTTCTTCGAGATAGCGCAACGCTTTACCGCGGATGTAAGGCTCGGCAACCTGATTGATTTGCAACGCCGATTGCACGCGGGAAACGATGCCGGCGCGTTTTAACGCATCCTGCAACGCCAGCGCGTTCATCAGCGTGGCGAGCATTCCCATGTAGTCGGCGGTGGCGCGATCCATACCTGCGGCGCCGGGGGCGACACCGCGGAAAATATTGCCGCCGCCGATGACGATGGCGGTTTGTACGCCCATACGTACCACTTCGGCGATTTCCTCGACAATACGGTCAATGACTTTCCGGTTGATACCGAACGGATCGTCGCCCATCAGCGCCTCGCCGGACAATTTGAGCAGAATGCGCTTATAGCGCGGGGCGGGAAGTTTTTCGGCGGGGGCGGACAAAGCATTCATGGCGTGGCGTCGGTTCAAAGTGATGGCGACAATGATCGATAAAGCAATTGAAACAAGGCGATGATACAGGAGTGGGCGCTTTCGCGCCCATTTGTTCGGATGATTACGTTTTTGTCATCGCCGCGACTTCGGCGGCGAAATCGTCTTTGCGTTTTTCAATGCCTTCGCCAACGACAAAAAGCTCAAACGACAAAACCTTGGCGTTTTTGCTTTTCAGGTACTGCTCGACAGTTTCATCCGGGTTCTTCACAAAAGGTTGCCCGAGCAGAGTGATTTCGGCCAGATATTTGGCGATGCGGCCATCCACCATTTTAGCAACGATATCGGCAGGTTTTCCGCTCTCTGCCGCTTGCGCTTCGAAAATCGCGCGCTCTTTCGCGATCAGATCCTGCGGCACTTGATCTTTGGAAATGCAGACCGGGCGCGTTCCAGCTACCGACGCGGCAATGTGCAATGCGATGTCTTTACCGGCGGCTTCGTCGCCTTCCAACTCGACCATCACGCCGATACGGCCGCCGCCGTGCAGGTATTGCACGATGCGGCAAGGTGTTTCGCGATAAGCAAAACGGCGCACCGACAGGTTTTCGCCGATTTTTTGCACAAGCTCCTGCCGGATTGATTCAACCGAGCCGTTCTCCAGCGGCAGTGCCGACAAAGCATCGACGCTTGCCGGATTTTTTTCGGTGACGGTTTGCGCCAATTGCCGGGAAAAATGAATGAAGTCGTCGTTTCTGGCGACGAAATCGGTTTCGCAGTTGACTTCGACCAGCGCGGCTTTTTTGCCGTCCGCGGCTACGAAGCCGCCGATAATGCCTTCGGCGGTCACCCTGTCCGCCGCCTTGTTGGCGCGGGCGCCCGATTTGATGCGCAACAGTTCTTCCGCTTTTTCAATAACGCCTTCGGCTTCCTGAAGCGCTTTTTTGCACTCCATCATGCCGAGTCCGGTGACGCGGCGCAGTTCCATCACGATTTTTGCGGGAATTTCCACCATGTTCGTTTCCATTTCCTTAAATAAGATTAGCTTCGGCTTGCCGGCAGGCCAGCAAGCCGTTTGAATGAGTCGGCGATGTTTCGCCCGCCCGTATTATTTTTCGGTTTCTTCGACAATCGCCGGTTCGGCAATCTCGGTAATTTCCTCAACCTCAACAAACTCATCACCGGCTTTCAAGATGCCGGACAACGCATCGTTTTTGCCTTCGAGAACGGCGTCGGCAACGCCGCGCGCGTAAAGACGGGTGGCGCGGCTGGAATCGTCGTTGCCGGGGATGACATAATCGATGCCCAGCGGAGAATGGTTGGTATCGACCACCGCGACGATGGGAATTCCCAGGCGCTGCGCTTCGGTGACCGCAATTTTGTGGTAGCCGACGTCGATGATGAAAATCGCGTCCGGTAACGCATCCATGTTCTGAACGCCGCCCAAGCTTTGGCGCATTTTGGCAAGCTCGCGGGTGAGCGTTAACGCTTCGCGCTTGCTCATGTTCTCGAACGTGCCGTCGGTTTCCATTTGCTCAAGATCTTTCAAGCGCTTTACCGACAGCTTGACCGTTTTGAAGTTGGTCAACATGCCGCCGAGCCAGCGATGATCGACGTAAGGCATGCCGGCGCGGGTCGCTTCTTCGCGGACGATGTCGCGCGCCTGGCGCTTGGTGCCGACAAAAAGAACGGTACCGCGGTTTCCCACCAGACGGCGCACGTACAGCATCGCCTCGTTGTATTTATCAAGCGTTTTTTCAAGGTTGATGATGTGGATTTTGTTGCGATGGCCAAAAATATAATCGGCCATTTTCGGGTTCCAGTAACGGGTCTGGTGACCAAAATGGACGCCCGCTTCCAGCATTTGTCTCATAGTGACAGACATAATTTCTCCATAGATCAGGGTTTAACCGCCACCGATATTTTGGTCTGAAACTTGAGTTTCAGCACCCTGAAAAAATCGGTGTGTGAATTTGGGCGCTTGCCGGATTGGTATGACGCCCGTATGCCGCTCAAAAGCGGTGTCGGATTCTAACATATTCTCCGACGTTCAGGAGAGGGCGATTGGGGAAATGGTTGTTGTGGTCGTGTGGCGCCGTCCGGCAGAAGACGCGCTCTCGGAGCGCGTAGGGAAGGAGGTATCAAACATTACGGCCGGAATCCCGAATTTCAGCGCGCCATTGTTCGGCCATTCCAACAAGTTCGCTTTCGTTCAATCGAGCAAAACGGCGTTCTTTCAATAAATGCTCGCCGGCGATCCAGACATGCGTTATCTGCTCGCGATTGGTCGCGTAAACGATTTGCGAGACGGGATCAAAAACGGGCGCGGCCTCAATCGTGCCCAAATCGACGGCGATAATATCGGCCTGTTTGCCGGTTTCGATGGAACCGACCTGGTCGGCGATTCCCAAAGCTTTCGCGCCGTTAATGGTCGCCATACGCAGCGCCTCGGCAGCGGAAACGGCGGTAGGGCTGCCATTGACTTTGGCAAGCAACGCGGCAAGTCGCGCGTCGGCAAGAATATCGAGCGAGTTGTTTGACGCAGCGCCATCGGTGCCCAATCCGACATTCGCGCCTGCTTGAAGCAGCTTGGCAATCGGCGCGATACCGGAACCGAGCTTCATGTTGGAACGCGGGTTGTGGGCAACGGAAATGCCTCTTTGTGCGGTAAGCGCAATTTCCTCGTCGATGAGATGCGTCATGTGTGCCGCGGTGACACGCGGCGATAGAAAGCCGAGTTGCTCAAGCGCGGCGAGCGGGCGCATACCGGTTGCCTGAACGCTTTGCCGGATCTCGTTTTCCGTTTCGTGGATATGGCAATGTATCAAAAAATTTTCGTGTTCGGCCAGCACAACGATTTTGCGGAAAGTTTCTTCTTTGACGGTGTACGGCGCATGCGGCGCCAGCACGAGCGAAATACGTTCTTTGCCGTAAAATTTTCTGCGAACCTCCGTCGCTTTTTCAAGGTACTCCTGCGCATTTTGCGCGTAAGCGCTGGGAAACTCGGTGATGACGCAACCGATAAAGGTACGCATTCCCGAAGCCGCGGCGGCGCGCGCGATCGCTTCGGGAAAATAATACATGTCGTTGACGCAAGTGATGCCGCCGCGCAGCATTTCCGCCATGCCGAGCAAAGTGCCGTCGTGCACAAAAGCGTCGCCGACCAGGCGCGCCTCGGCCGGCCAAATATGATTTTGCAACCACTCCATTAAGGGCAAGTCGTCGGCGAAGCCGCGCAAAAGCGTCATCGCAATATGCGTGTGCAGATTGATGAAACCGGGAAGAAGCGCATGTTCCGGCAGATCGACGACCTGCGCCGCACGCATCTGGCGCGCTTCTTTTTGGGGAAGAACCGCCATAACCCGACCGTCGGTTATGGCGACAGAGCAATATTCAAGAACAGAATTGTCTGAATCAACGGTGATTACCCAGCGCGGGTGGATAATGGTGTCAAACGGTCGCGTATCCAATGTTGGCTGGTTATCCGAAAATGATCATCAGACAGCGATATTATCTTTTTCTTGTAATTTGTCCATAGACGAAAAGCACAACAAGTGCGCCGATGACCGCAATGATAAAGCTGCCGATATTGAAGCCATCTACCGTGCCGAAACCGAAAAACGTGCTGATCCAGCCGCCCACTGCCGCGCCGATAATGCCGAGCAGGCAGGTGACGATGATACCGCCGGGGTTGGGGCCTGGCATGATCCACTTAGCAAGAATACCCGCGATTAAACCAAAAATAATCCAGGAAAGAATTCCCATGATAATCTCCAGAAAAGTTGGGGGGCTTCAGAATACAACAACGCCAAAATCAGGGCGCATCTTTTTTTGTAAATTCTAATGCCATGTTTCTTTTAGGCCGACATGGCGCGCTTTGTTTAAAAAGTTTTTGCATTGAATCTTGTCGCCGGTATAATTTCCGGGTTATTTCAAAAATTTTAAAGGTTATTTATGAACGCTTCCGCGTCTTCCGCACGTAATCTGTTGCAGGCTTATTTTCCCCAGCTCAACCTGAGCCTTGCTCAGAAAACGGCGATTGTGCTGGCCTCTTCCCTGGCGCTGACGATCTCGGCAAAAATCCAGTTTCCGCTCGGGTTGGTGCCGTTTACCATGCAAACGTATGTGGTTATGGTGCTGGGCGTTCTGCTTGGCAAACGACTGGCTGCCGCTTCCGTGCTGGCTTATCTGGCGCAAGGGCTGGCCGGGTTGCCGGTATTTGCCGGCGGTGGCGGGCTGGCGTACATTGCCGCACCGTCGTTTGGCTATCTGATCGGCTTTTTGGCGGCGGTGCTGCTGATCGGCCATTTCACCGAACGCGGTTATGGGCGTCATCTGATCGGCAGCTTTGTTGTGATGGTAGCCGGGCACGCGCTTCTTTTTGTGTTCGGCGTGATGTGGCTGATGCCGGCACTTGGTTTTGATCTTGAAAAAGCGCTCATGGTGGGCTGGTACCCGTTTGCCGGCATGTTCCTGATCAAAACGGTTCTTGCCGCTTTAACCGTTGCCGGGATGTGGCGGATCCAAAGACCAAGCACTCGATAACGAATACCGGGAAATGAATTAAAAAAAACCGGCCGTTGATGCGGCCGGTTTTTTTATGTGGTGCAAACAATCAGAAATTAACTGCTTTCGTTTCTTAGCGGTCAGTCATGGTCAATCGGTTTTCTTGATCACGGCGGTTGCCGTGGCGATCAGGCCGGAAATATCGGAAAGGTTGGACGGAACGATCAGCGTGTTGTTCTGCTTGGCAAGATTGGCAAACGCTTCAATATATTGGCCGGCAATCTGCATATTGACCGCAGGCAAGCCGCCTTGGGCACTGATTGCCGCGCCGATCTGGCGAAGCGCCGTTGCGGTGGCTTCCGCTTTGGCGAGAATCGCCGCCGCTTCACCTTGGGCGCGGTTGATTTCGGCCTGTTTTTCGCCTTCGGATTCGGCAATCGCCGCTTCCCGCGCGCCCACAGCCAGATTGATCTGTTCCTGCTTTTTGCCTTCGGAAGCGGCGATCACGGCGCGTTTTTCGCGCTCGGCGGTAATTTGTTGCTGCATGGCGCGAAGGATTTCTTTCGGCGGCGTCAAGTCCTTGATTTCATAGCGCAGCACTTTCACGCCCCAGCTTAATGCCGCTTCGTCGAGCGCGGAAACAACGGTGGCGTTGATCTGGTCGCGCTCTTCGAAAGTTCGGTCAAGTTCCATACGCCCGATAATCGAGCGCAAGGTGGTTTGCGCGAGTTGGGTAATGGCGATGACGTAGTTGGACGAGCCATACGAGGCGAGCTTGGGATCGGTGACCTGGAAATAAAGAATGCCGTCCACTTGCAATTGCGTATTGTCGCGAGTGATGCAGATTTGCGACGGTACGTCCAGCGGAATTTCGCGCAGGTCGTGGTGATAGGCGACGCGGTCAAAAAACGGGTTGATGAAATTCAGCCCGGGCTTGGAAACCGCAAAGAAGCGCCCAAGCCGCTCAATCACATAAGCGCGCTGCTGCGGAACGATCAGAATGGCGCGGTAAACCAGAATGCAGGCGGCGACAAGAAAAACCAAACCGATCATATTTAAAAAACTGATATTCATTTTTTGCTCCCGTTGAAAAATTATGGTGACGCTTCCTGGCTTGTGTCGAGTACCAGCGTTGAACCTTGCACGCGCACAATGACCATTTCTTTGTTGCGCGGCGTTTGCGGCGTGGCGGCGATGGCGTTCCACTGCGAACCGCGATATGAAACACGCGCCGATCCGTCGTCGTTCCATTTCAATACCAAAACGCGTTGGCCGAGATCAAACTCTATCTGCGTCTGGTGTTTCTCCTTGTTGGCCTGCTGGTAGTAGTAGGCGATAAAGCAACCCGCCGAACCGAGAACGCCGGTCGTGACGAACTGTACGAGAAAACTGCCGCCGAGAAAATCGACCAGCCCGCCCGCAATGAACGCAACGGCTATGGCCAGCAGATAAAAAGTACCACTCAGCATTTCAATGCCGATCAGTATCAGCGCCAGAACCCACCAGATGACCCATGCCGACATGATTCTCCTCCGTCAGTGGCTTATTCGCCGTTTTTCATTTTGAGCGGAAATGCGCAACGCACATTTCCGCTTATCATATCATCGGCGACACGGCGTGTATCGAAAATGATTACTCTTTCGGTCGGCACAGCAAAGAACCGTCCTGCCAGCCCAATCGGTAATCGGCGTTTTGGGTAAAACGTTTTTCATCTTTTTGCATGACGCCTTGCGCGCTGGCGCAGCCGTCATGATAGCCCTGCCGGTAGGCGAGCGGGAAACCGGACAGGTTGAGTTTCGGGCGCGGCGGTTCTTTTTCCAGTTCCGCTTCTTCCTTTTTTATCGTTGGCGGGTCGGCTTGTACGGTGGGCGGCGCTTCCGCCGGCCGCGTTTCCGGCAGCGTTTGCCGTTGCGGCGTTTCCGCACAACCGGCAAGCGCTGTTAAAATAGCGCCTACCGACAGCAAGCAAGTGAACAGGCGGACGATCTTCATCGTAAATCTCTTAACGTATGGTTCTGGTTTCCCGATATTAACATTCCCTTGGCCGATTTGACCGTGACTCCTGCTCCCGCCTTTGTTCATTTGCGCTGCCACAGCGAATATTCCGTGGTGGACAGCATTTTGCGCATTGAGCAGGCGGTGGCCGCGGCGGTCGAAGACGGCATGCCTGCGCTGGCGATCACCGACGCCAATAACTTGTTCGGTCTCATCAAATTTTATGAGGAGGCGCGCCGGGCGGGGGTGAAGCCGATTGTCGGGGCGGAAATCGGCGTGATACGCGACCAGACGCGTTCCGCGCCGTATCATGTGTTGCTTTTGGCGCAATCGCGTACCGGTTATCTGCGTTTATGCGAACTGTTGAGCGCGGCATATCAGTCGCAGGGCGAACATCATGGACAAATAGGCGTTGATAAAGAAACGCTCTTTGCGCATGGCGACGATCTGATCGTGCTGTCCGGCACGCGCAGCAGCGATATCGGCGATGCGTTATCGCAGAACAATCACCAGCTCGCCGAACAACTGGCGCAGGAATGGCGGCAGTATTTTCCCGACCGCCTTTATCTTGAGGTGCAGCGTTATCGTGGCGCGGAACATGCCGACGAAGAAGAAAGCCTGATTTCGGCGTGCGTTGCGTTGGCGCATAAAACGGATTTGCCGGTGGTGGCAACGCACCCGATACAATTTTTGAAATCGGAAGATTTTATTGCGCACGATGCCCGCGTATGTATTGCCGAAGGGCATATTCTTTCCGACGCGCGTCGCCCGCGCCGCTTTACCGAACAACAGTATTTTTGTACGCAGCGGGAAATGGCGGAAAAGTTTGCCGACCTTCCCGAGGCGCTTGCCAACACCGTCGAACTGGCAAAACGTTGCAATGTCACGATTGAGCTGGGCAAGCCGCGCCTGCCGGTTTTTCCGACACCGGACGGCATGGGCGTTGACGATTATTTTTGTACGTTGGCGCGCCGAGGGTTGGAACAAAAACTGGGCGAGCTTTACGCCGACGAAACAGAGCGCGAGAAAAAATATACCGAATACCGGGAGCGTCTGGAGTTTGAATTGAAAACCATCATCCAGATGGGTTTTCCCGGCTATTTCCTGATCGTGGCGGACTTCATTAACTGGGCGAAAAACCATGATGTGCCGGTTGGGCCGGGCCGGGGGTCGGGCACCGGGTCGCTGGCGGCGTATTGTTTGGGGATTACCGATATGGACCCGATGCGCTATGGTTTGCTGTTCGAGCGTTTTTTGAATCCCGAGCGCGTGTCGATGCCGGATTTCGATATCGATTTTTGCCAGGAAAAGCGCGAACAAGTCATCGATTATGTGCGCCGGAAATACGGGCGGGACAGCGTTTCCCAGATCGTTACTTTCGGCACCATGGCGGCAAAAGGCGTGGTGCGCGATGTCGGGCGGGTGCTCGATCTGCCTTATACGTTTTGCGATACGATTTCCAAACTGATCCCGTTTTCGCCTGCCAACAAAATCACGCTGGAAGACGCCAAAAAGCTGGAACCACAGTTGGCCGAGCGCGAAAAAAACGAAGTTGAAGTGCGCGAATTATTGAAGCTCGCCAATCCGCTCGAAGGCCTGGTGCGCAACATCGGCATGCACGCCGGCGGTGTGCTGATTGCGCCGGGCAAGCTCACCGATTTTTGCCCGCTTTATATTCAGCCGGGATCGGACATTGCCGTGTCGCAGTTCGATAAAGACGATGTCGAGGCGGCGGGGCTGGTCAAGTTCGACTTTTTGGGGTTGGCGACATTGACCGTGCTCGATTGGACGTTGGCGCATGTCAAAAAACTCGATCCCGGCGCCGCGATGACGCTCAAGGACATTCCGCTCGATGATTCGGCAACCTACAGCCTGTTGAGCAAAGGGAATACCGCCGCCGTGTTCCAGTTTGAATCGCGCGGGATGCGCGAGCTTTTGATGCGCGCGCATCCGAGCCAGCTGGAAGATCTGATCGCGCTGGTGGCGCTTTATCGTCCCGGCCCGATGGAGCTGATCCCCGACTACATTGAGCGCAAGCACGGACGACAGTCGGTGGAGTACCTTGATCCGCGCATGAAAAGCATCCTCAGCGAAACCTGCGGCATCATGATTTACCAAGAGCAGGTGATGCAGATCGCGCAAGTGATCGGCGGTTATTCGCTGGGCGGCGCCGATTTGCTGCGGCGGGCGATGGGCAAGAAAAAAGTCGAAGAGATGGCGGCGCATCGTGAAATTTTCCTCAAAGGCGCGGAAAAAAATCAGGTGCCGCGCGAAAAAGCGCATCTGATTTTCGACTTGATGGAAAAATTTGCCGGTTATGGCTTCAATAAATCGCACGCCGCGACCTATGCGTTGATCGCCTACCAAACGGCTTATCTTAAAGTGCATTATCCGGCGGCGTTCATGGCCGCCAACTTGTCGCTGGTGATGCACGACAGCGACAAGATCGAACTTTTCTACGACGACGCTGTCGCACAAGGGTTGTCGATTTTGCCGCCGGACGTCAACGCGCCCGTATGGCGTTTTGAGCCGATCGATACGCATACGCTGCGTTACGGGTTGGGCGCGCTGAAGGGGACGGGCGAGCACGCCATCGAAAACGTTGTCGAGGTGTTTCATGAAGGCGGGGCATTTCGTGATCTGTTCGATTTTTGCCAGCGCGTTGATCGGCGGCAGGTGAATCGCCGCGTTGTCGAGGCGCTGATACGTGGCGGCGCGTTCGATTCCCTGGAAAAAAACAGGGCGGCATTGTTGGCGTCGGTACCGCTGGCGTTGGACGCCGCCGAACGGATCAGCGCCAACGCCGGGCAGTCGGCGCTGTTTTCCGAAGAAGCGCTGCCCACACAATCGCAGCTTGTCGAAGTGGTGCCGTGGGGCGACGCGGAGCGTTTGGCCCAGGAAAAATCGGTATTGGGTTTTTATCTGACCGGCCACCCGTACCATCAGTATCGCGAAGAATTATCGACGCTGATCGCAGCGCCGTTATCGTCTTTGAAACCGAAGCAAGAGCATGTGCTCATTGCCGGCATCGTGACTTCGTTGCGTGTGCAGTCGAGCCGACGCGGCAAAATGGCATTTGTGACGCTTGACGACAGCGTCGGCGCCGTGGAAGTAACGGTGTACAACGAGACGCTCGACAACTCACGCGCCTTGCTTCAGGAAGACCGGCTGCTGATTGCGGAGGTGCGCATCTCGGCGCGCCATCAGGATGAAGAAGACCGGCAAAGCCTGCGCATTATTGCCGATAAGCTTTACGAGCTCGACACCATTCGCCGTCTCAAAGCGAAGAGCCTGAACATTGCCTGCGGGGCGGCGACATCGCCCCAAAAACTGCTGGAGATTTTGCGCCGTTTTTCCGCCGCCGGTAAAGAAGAGCAGGGCGTGTCTGTCATCGTCGATTACCAGAATCAAGTTGCCGAAGGCGTGATTTTAATGAATGATAAGTGGTGCGTTTCGCCCGAAGAAAAACTTTTGCAGGGACTTGGCCTTTTACCGGGCATCAAAAACGCCCGGTTTGTTTACTAACTTCAATATCGATCCATGGCTTTATATCGGGCGCTCGACCGCTACAAGATTTTTTTGCGCGAACCGGACGTCAGTCGCATTCTGCTGACGTCGTTTTTTGCGCGTATGCCTATCGGCATGATGTCGCTGGCGATACTGATGTACCTGCATCAGGTTTCCGGCTCGCTGTCGTTTGCCGGCGCCCATGTCGGCGTGTATATGGTGGCGATGTCGGTGGCCGCGCCGATTGGCGGCCGCCTGATCGATCGTTATGGCGCAAAATGGCTGTTGCTGATTACCGGCCTCGTCAACCCGCTGGCACTGTGGGTCATGCTGTTGCCGGCATGGTTTCCGCATTGGGGTTTACCTGCTTGGCTGATGACGGTGTGCATGATTTTTGCCGGATTGTTCTGCCCGCCGATTGTGATACTGGCCCGCGCGGTTTGGCGTTATCGTTTTGAAGCGGCGGATTTGCAGCAGACGGCATTTTCTCTCGATACCGTCCTGACCGAACTGAATTTCGTCATCGGCCCAATGATCATCGCGTTGACGCTGATTTTTGCGTCGCCCGTTTTTGCGTTTGCGCTTACCGCGTTTTGCGCGACATTAACGGTGCCGCTGTTCATATTGTCCGGGGCGTCCCGCTACGTCAAACACGACAAAACCGTGGAAAGACATTTGCTCGGCCCGCTTACCGAGCCGAAATTGCTCTGGGTTTTTGCCATCTCTTTTGCGGCGTTGATGGCGCTCGGCACATTGGAACTCAGTTACCCGACCTTTGCTACGGCATACGGCAAAGAATTCTGGGGCGGCGTTTTGATTGCATTCTCGGCAATCGGCAGCGCGATAGGCGGCATCGTTTACGGCGGGCTTCGCCTTGGCGTGACCAACGAAAAAGCGTTGCCGTTTTTTTTGTGCGCGCTTCTTGCCTTTACCGCGTTGCATATGGTGGCGGCGGTTCCGGGCTGGCTGTTGTTGTGCGCGACGCTTGCCGGGATGATGGTTGCGCCGTCGCTGACCGTACTGACAATGATGGTGACCGAATACGCGGCGGAACGTTATACCGCCGAAGCGTTTACCTGGTCGTCGACATGCGTGGTCAGCGGCATCGGCGCGGGCATGGCGCTTGGCGGCGTGCTTGGCGAACGCTTTGGGCTGACTGCGATTTTTCTATTGGCAACGGGATGCTGCGCGTTGGCGCTGGCATTGTCGCTGGGTTTAAAAAAGGCGACGAGCCGGTAACCGCGCTTTTCGTGGCGGATCGGACAAACGGGACGATAAAAACACAGATTTGGTCGTTTTTCCGAAGAATATTGTCAGGAAATTGACAAAGAGACGCTTATTTCCCCGGCCATTGTAAAAGTAGTTGACATGACATAAAAATTTTCGTAGCCTTGTTGGGTATTATCTATTTACCATGGCGAAGACGGATATTTGCACGCAATGGGGTTGCGGATAAATCCCCCAAAGTCTTTGCTCAATGCTTACCCAACTTAAAGGGTTCCGGTTATGCCGTCCTCCACCCAAAGATTCCTGGCCGCTGCCGCGTTTACGATTGCGC
>QMCD01000164.1_pt1 | contig 47814 bp, 71 predicted proteins | sample 1821841 | NCBI WGS metagenome assembly QMCD01 (sample SAMN01991225, study PRJNA193472) | Termite gut metagenome, whole genome shotgun sequencing project. | isolation source: worker | host: Macrotermes natalensis
TGTAATGAATCGGGAGAAAACATTGATTTATCCAAACCAATTTCAGCCAACTCAGCCGCTTTAACATTAATAGTAGAATCTATTGAAGCAATTCTATCATTAAAATAATTATAAACTCCAAAACATTTTGATATTTTATTCTTACCCCTTACACCGCAAAATTTAATCTTAACTTCTTTAGATACTTTCATAATAATATTTACTTAGAAACTGGTACGCCAGATAAATCGTCATCACTATTATTATTGTTGTCTTTGGGCCTATAAATACTCCCTGTTAACTCTTGAACAACAAGCTGTATCATAGGTGGTATAAGTGCTTCTTCTAATGGGAATGCAATATTGTCTTCATCGCAATCAATGTTTTCTCCCGATTCATTACAAGACATTGTAGCAGCTTCATCTATATTCTCAAATATACCAGTAATCATAGATTTCTGCAAGAAGACATATTGTGGATTCTGAGATTTTAAATATAGATAATTATCAGGGCCTATTGTGGCGTAGATAAAATTATTCAGGTATTTATTATTACCTAAATATCTGAATCTACTCCAATTAACATATGTTATCTCCGTACCAAAGAAATCTATTGTAGAAACCTTTGGCCTAATAACAGATAAAGAAAATGGTATCTTTTGAATGCTTCTTAAATATTGGCCATGACCACACGGGCTGTTGCCACCCATTTCCTCAAGCTCAAGATCTACACATATAGATTGATAATTGCTATTTGGTATTTCTTTTTTAATATCAGAATATCTTTGCTTAAGTAGGAAAGCCCTATACTTGCCAAGTAAAAATCTTACATGACCATGATTGAAATAAGAATCATCAGCTGATATTTTTAATTCATCCAGCACCAATGCTGTAAGCTCTCCAAATGTAGCCATATTATATTGATCTTATAAGATTGTTTTTAAATTCCTTTGGGTATTCATTCTTTGCTTTTCTTGATACAGCACCACAAGAGCTGCACCTAAATAAAGCATTAACTGTAGTGCTGTTAAAATGATATTTACTATCTATTTCATTTATTTCATTAGAACCACAATAAGGACATACGCCTACTTTGTCTTCGAATAAAGCAATATTAGGATGATTGTGTATGTATGGCCTTAATTTCAAATAGACATTTTCAAGTATAACAACATCGTGTCTATTGTATAACTCCATTTTAATTAATGCATTATTATCTCCTTCTAAACAATCCTTCCACAGTTTAAAGTTGGTTTCAAGTTTATTTGCAAAACCAAAAAAAGAAGCGAGTGCATCAAGTTTATTAGAACTAAAACCAAATTGTCTTTTAGCTATCTCCAGTGTATCTATTTGTTTATATGGGGTTGTAGGAGGAAAACCATGAAATATAAACCTACTTTGTATTTTAGGGATATCAAATCTACGACCATTATGAGCAATAACTATCTGAGCTTCATTTAATAATTGCCACAGAGAATAAATTATCCTTTCATCATTTTCAGATATTGCCTCATCTGATGTAAGCCTATCAGACATTACTTCTTCATCTCCAAGCCACTTAGCAGACCAAGTTAACATAAACCAATCGGAAATAACTTGATCAGGCCTAATGTTTTCTTTCCACATTCTCCAAACATAAGCTTTAACTGGAGCTGTCTCTATGTCAAGTAACAGTATTTTTGCCTTAGGTTTATCAACAATAGCAGCATGTCTAATAAACTCTTTTGCTTTATATATGTCCTGTTTAGAACACTTATTCCTACGTGCAAGAATACCTGCGCCCATCTTTATTGCGTATGGCTTTTCTTCAAAATAACGAAGAAGTCTTTCTGTTGTTTTATCCATCTATATAAAATTAGAAGTTCTTGGCAAAGGTAGAATATAATTCACACCCAGACAAGGACTTCTAATAATATGTTATGAATAATTAGTGCGGATTTAATATGGTATTAAACAAAAATTATATTTTTGCATTAGGTGCCATATAGTCACAAAATGTTTTTGCCATTTGTTTTTGAGGTACTTGTGTTTGCCCACCTTTTGGGTGCCATCCAACAGTAATACCGTTAATTACCTCTGAATCATTAGACAACAATAAAGAATATTGGATAGAATCTCCTGTAGATGATTCTAACGGCTGAAGATAAGTGTACCCAGCGTTTTCATCAAAACAAATAAGAGGTATATTCCATTTACGTGACAGCTGCCTTATACTGCTATTATAAAGAGTACGAGCATCATGCCAATGCGTACAGAGAATTATATTACAGGGTTTGCCGTGTTCTGTGCCATACCATTTTGAGCCAGCAACATTCCTTTGGTCATAACACATTGCTCTATATTTATGTATGATATAATCAAAACATCGAGCCGATTGGGTTCCTGTATACTGGAAGTTATTAGTATAATCAAGCCAATTATCCTCAATAACTTGAGGAGCAAATACATCATAATTATGAGTAAACATAATCACCAAATGTGTCATACTCTCAAATTCTGCAGATGTCCAAAAAGTGCCATCAAACATACCGCTTGCAAGATTGTTAACATGAGAGCCAGATACAGCCTTATTCATCGGCGTAACACCAAGTTTTGAACAGGCCAATTCAAACCAGCCATTACCACCAGCATTACCAAAAGATGCTCCAGAAAGACAAAACACACTATCTGTATCGTATACTATACCCCTATTGGGTAACTGCCTTTCTGCGGCTAAATCTCCAACTTCACCATGCTCCTCTATCCACTGTTCAAGAGTTTTACTTGTGCCATTAAACAGAATGTTCTTCGTAATAGTTATAGGAAATATAGACTCCGCTCCTGCACCAAGTACTTTTGTTTTTCCTTGTATCATATCAGTGTGGAATATTTAATTTTCATTTCGTTATATTTACGTGTAACCGCAGCGGCGTCTATTATGGAGTTGTAAAGTTTCACTTCATTTATATCACCACGCAAGTTATTAGCACCACCAAAAAAGTGCAGAAGGTCTCCGGTTATGTCATCATTCCTGCCATCCGTATTTAAAACACGGGTTCCATTTATGTATACATCAGTCCCTGTGGTTGTGTTCCCGAACGTTATAACTATGTGGTGGAGTTTATCGCTCAATGGGTAAGTATTACCATCCGGATCAGGGTACCCGTCGATAATAGTGTTCAATGCAACAGATCCTGCTGGTATAGCAGCTGGCCCAGCCACACGAAGCTCAGACGATGTAATGTAAGTCCTTATAAACCTGTTGCCGGACTCTATCCTCTGAACCAACGTATTATTAGACCCCGTCATCGATGGAATAATCATCGTTGAAGCATTTGTTTTGCGCGCTCTCAGATGAATGACTGTTTCCACCGTTAATAAAGACGGATTGTCAAGTGCGGCGGGAAGTGTGAACATTACAGAGGTAGTGGGCGGGGCAGCTATTTGGCCATTAGCATAGTTGGCCATCATCTGACCATTCTTTATACCGTTCATACCATCTGCCCACTGCTCAAGTCCGTACAAAGTCGGTGAGTTACCAAATCCAGAAAGATCCTCTATCTGACCCTGATAACCATCTGCATACCTACCAAAATCCCAATGTGCTATCATCTTTTCTGTATTCTGTGTATTAGCCACAGTTAAATTAACTTGGGCAGTGACACCTGAAGCATCGTTTGCGGCACATGTAATTATAGTAGAGCCAGATGACACACCAGTAATAAGACCGCTTGAGGTTACTGTTGCTATTTCTGGATTACGACTTGACCAACTAACGGTTCTATTAGCAGCATTAGTTGGAGATATAATGGCTGTCAACTGTATGGTATCTGATGGATTAATAGTTGCAGTATTATAGTTGAGTGCTATACTCTCTACTAAAATTATGCCTGGCTGTATTTCTTGTATATTCATCTGTGCCGTACCAAATACCCCAGATCCATCAGCTGCAGTTGCAGTAATAACTACTGTACCAGGGGTTATTGCTGTTACTAAACCCTGAGGACTTATGCTTGCCTTAGTAGGATCAGAAACACTCCAGTTAACAGCTTTTGTTGTAGCATTGGCTGGCATTATTGTAGCTACAAGCTGACGACTTAAGCTGCTGTCTATTGTAAACACAGCTGGCATTATAGATATTCCTGTTATAAGAATAGGAGGGCCAGAAATTTCAATTACTACATCGCCAACGGGAAAATCTTTTGCACCTATGCCACCAAATTCTCCTTCCATAAAAGATCTAAAATCATTTATGATCTGGCCAGTAACCCCAGAAGAAAGAACAGCATTTTCTGCAGCAGTAAAAGGACGCTCATTAATTCCCTCAACAAAGACCCATTTAGAGCCATCATACTCATGTCTTGTTTGACCTCCAGTAAAAGGCGCTATAGCACCCTCGTCTGAAATTATGGTGCAATAATCATGTTGTGTTGGAGTATATGCCGATCCAGAGTGATACACTGTAACAGCAGAAGACAATGAGGCCCTTGAGGGGAAAGGAGATCCAGCAGCATTATAAGTTACCCTATTAGCTGCAATATTTTGTATTGAAGAATTAACAAAATTTTGATCAGCAAGTTTATTCGTTGAACTTGCAGTGCTTGGAATTTTGTCTTCTATATTATGTATTAGAGGAATAGCTAGGGGATCTAATTCATTTTGATTTATTGGCAAATCAGATAATCTTGCTTCTTTTTTTGTTTGTTTATTAATGCCAACAAATTCAAATTGTCCTATATCCCTAACTTCTTGGAATTCACTAAATTTAACTGTTTTTGCCATTTTAAATTACAATTGGAAAATTGTCAAATTCGGTTACGATCTGTAAACCGTCTTGAGTAATCATGTATATTTCATCATCAATAACAATTACATTATTGGCTTTCGCTGTCGTACAATTAAATGCAGACATTGGTAATAGACATGTAGTTCCCAATAAACAAGAAGCAAACTTTAATATTCCTCTCATATCTGCCTCTGTAATAAACTTTTCTAAAACACTGCTTAGAAGGTCGTCAATAAGCAAATATGCAACAAGCTGATTTGTGTCATATGTAGACATATGACCATAATTGAATAATATATTATAATATTTTTCAAGACCATTTACAGCAATTGCTTTTACTTTATCCATTGCACCCACAGTTTTTAGAAAGATTAATTTTATTTTTTACAATAAATTTATACCATAATGAAATGGCAAGATTATAATTACACATCAAAGAGGCATATTCATACGCTTTGAAAAGCAACATATTGTTTATAAACTCATTGTTACTAACACAGTTTTTATCTAAACTCTTAATAGAATTAATTATTCTATCATAATAAATATATAGATTTACAACTGATTTAACGTCTGTTTTAAGGCCGTATTTTGTTTCATCATAATCGTTTGGCAAACCTTCTACTTTTACATAAACAAATAAAATTTCCTTATTTAAATTAACTTGTAGTATATCAGAAGAAAGCTCCTCTACAACAGTTGTTGTGGCTTGTGGATAAGACTTAGTATAAATCGGAGTAGAACTTGGTCCAGATGGAATGTATGTTTTACCGGTATCTATAATAATCTCTGAAATATATGCATTAGTAAATAAGTCTAAATGTTCTAATACAACATCAAGACGCAATGCGCTACCACATTTAAGTATCTCTAATTCTCTGAAATTTACCATAATAAGATTAAAAAAGGGGGCCACAATGACCCCCGATTATTAATTGTTTGTTTAGGCATCAGCCGGGGTGCTTTCAACAATTGTTACATCAGGCCAAGCTGTGGTAATTGCGCTAGCAACACTTGCCTGTGCTGCAGTAGGAACAACAAGCGAGATAACCTTACGGGTATGATAGCTTTCCTGATTTGCTCCTTCAAAGTTATATACAATGTCAAAGACATCATAGGTCTGAGTCGGATCAACCAGGTATTTAGTGTACCATACGTTAGGCCAGCCAACATTGCGATAGATGTCACCACGTTCGCCATGATAGAAGTATTCCATATCAGCAATGGATTTACCATTTTCAACAAAACTTGTTGGAGTTACAGGTGTTACAACACCCCAAGTAAACCAATCGCCATTGAGCAGAATACGATCAGTATTAGGTTGAACATTAACTACATCGGTATTTGCATTGCTAACACCAAGAGTCCAAGGCTGTTCTACTTCTTCGATTATAAGCTTAGTAGGAGTAGTGGCGTTGTCTACACTGAAGTTCAAAACCTGAGCAGGTTCTCGCTTAAAGTTAAGCTGAAGAGATGCAAGCATAGCATTATAGAACTGTGCAGCAGTCATACCAGCAGTGGCGTAAACAACTCCCATCTTGTAATACTGATTCTCAGGAGAAACACCAATCCATTCACGGAAGAACAATTCAAGCTTATAGCTTTGACCAGCAACCGGTGTGCCGCCATTAACATTGGCGTCAAGTGTTACCTCCCATTTCTGCAATGGCCTACGCATATCTGTAGCCGCAGTGTGTTTAACCATTATAATATCGTCTTCCTTAACAATATCACTTCGCTCAATGGTATTTGCGCCTTTAGTTGTTACATAGCCATAGGCATCACCAAGAGCAGAATTAGCAATCGGAACACCAGTAATAGCGGTTGTGCCAGCAGCACTGGCTTGAGTAATAGTAGTTTGATCAGCTACAATTGCAGATACAACATACAATTGCCTCGATTCATTTGTGCTTAAAGTAGCCATTTTTTTTAAAAAGTATTAAGTTAAACTTTTGAGTTTGCAGAACCTTCCCAAGCATATTTAGCGAGTTCTACAGCTCGTTTAAGAATTGTTTCATGTATTACTGGGTTTAATTCACATTCTGTAATTGTGCTTAAACCGTCTATAGATAAACCTTGTTGTAAATTTTCAAGTATTATAGGTTTTGGAGCTTTAATATACCTTAACCCATATCTCTCAATATTATAATCAGATATTAGTTCAATAATATTGCCATTGTAATCAAGCCTTAAAATACGTCTTTTATCCTGACGTTTAAATGGGTTTCTTTTTATATAATGATAATCATCATATGTAATAGGCTGTATTTTTACATTGTTAATATATGAATTACATATACCTGAATCAGTTGTATAATCAGCCCATTCTAAAACCCTAAACCAAACGTCATTTGGCAAACTGAATAGCTTTGATTTATCAGTTAATTTATCACCAATAGCTTCATCAGATGTCCTATAATCAATTATTAAATGATTTATATATTGCCTAACATCTTCTTCTCCTTCAAATGCAGAACCACTAAGAGACCCATTATATATCTCCATAACAATATCTTTCTGCGCCAAAGTTAAAAATCTTGACATCTCAAAAAGGTCTAATGATGGCGCAGCATTACTTAGTATAAAGTTATATTGAAGCTCAAAGGCTGAAATGAATTCCGCAGTTGACATATATTAAGAATTAATTTTTGCTTCTATTGTATATTTAATTTCCGCATTCTTAGGTAACCCAAGATATTTTGCAGCAATACTAAGTGTCGGTTCTTCATTTGCGCCACACAAAGGAGTGTTATTAAAGTAATAGAAATGACCTCTTGTTGTTACAACATTATTATCTTTGGCTCTCCTAAGCAATACTTTGTTAGGCAACAAAGGATCCTTTATAGTACTTAAGAATAAAACGGGATCTGTCTGAATAAGTTTATTACACTGTGTCTGCAAGAATTCAAGTTTGCTATTAGCGGCAGTTGGCTTACCAAGAATGGTTTCAACCAAAACGCGCATTGTGTCAACATCTTCATTAATTTTACCAAACTCCATATAAGAGTTCATTGTTGCATTCATTCCCTTAGCAACATTTTTCTGCTCTTCATTTTCAGCAATAATAACAAACTGATAAGTTGCTTTGGGTAGATCTTGTAACACTCTTAAAGAAGGCGCAATTTGATCCTTATTAGCCAATAAAACTTTATAGTCAATATATTCCTGAGGATTACTTAAGTCAAGAAGATTGTCACCTTTTGTAAGCCTGACTTGATAATTAGCCCAATAATTGTTTGTTTTAAGATATACAGATAAGGCATTAACCTCAAGACCCATAACGTGCTCTAAATATGTTTTTTCCTCGTTTGTAAGCACATTAACAAATTGACCATTATTAAGCATGGGGACAGTAAATACTCGCTCTGCATTTCCGTGCATGCCACCATAAAGAGGATGTCTAACATCATTAATATGGCCTGTTTCTTTTGGGATAAACCTTACTGTAACTTTCTCATTCCTTAAGCAATTAGGAGGAAGCTCGTCTTCCCATGAAGCTACTTGCTTACTAATGTTTGTTTGTTTTTTCTGTTTTGCCTCTACTTTAGGTACCTCTGTCATAGGAATGGCTTCAATGCCACCCAGTTCTAAATCTTCCATATATTCTCCCAAATTAATTAATTAAAAAAACTGTAGTTAAGGGGTTAACCAAAACCCCCTAACTTAATATTTATGCAAGCACTGCCGGTATAATACTTACAGTCCTCGTTGGATCAAGAATAAATACACCGCCAGTCCACATACCATGAACTACAGCGCTATCTTCCCCAAAACTCATATTACCATTACCAATCTGACCAGTAAATGGATTACGAAGACCAAACTCATAACCACGTATATCATTCTGACCACGAACTTTAGCCATCTGAATATTAGGCTGATCCATAGAGCCGATATACAGAATGTCATACCTGTAAGATTCTGCAGGGCGACCATTCAGCAAGAGTTTATTCCTAATAGGATTGTCATACAGAGGATCAACCTCAACCTTAACGGTTACACCATTAGGAGCTTTGTACTCAACAAATTGGAACCCAGCAGAAAGAGCATTATCATGAAGTTCGGATTTAGTCTGCTTAACAACATGAGTAGAATAGTTATCAAGTACAAACTGGGTCCAACCAGAGGTAATACGCTGTACTGCCTGACTAAACTGAGCTGCACCTGCTTCACCGGTACGAAGAACAAATACACGATCGTTCATTGCAAGCTTAGCAGCAGAGAGAGCATAAAGAGCACGGTTAATTACTTCAAGATCAAATACGTTGTAATAGATAACATTTGCTACACCCATCTGAGCACGAAGACCATCGCCCATCTTAATAACATTGCCAGACTGACCAATATTAAGATATTCACCATTCATATTACGGTTGCTACGACCATACATAATCAGGTTGTCTTTATCTTCCTGGAACTGCTGTTCAAATTCCCATTCAACATTATGCATCCACATGTTTTGTACCTTAGTACGACCAGTCTGCCTATCAACGAAAGGAATACCACAAGCAAGTTTAAGACCAAGTTTATTACCAGGAACCTTATGTTGTTTGCGAATGACACTAAATTCATTACGCATAGCAACAGGTGCAGTAAAGCGAATGTCACTTACTGGACGGCTGAGTTCACGTTCTACTGGAGCATAGTCAATAGAGAAGCGTTTCCCATACTGCAATTCAGCGCCTGGCATACCAGTCATAACGCCACCCATGAGTTCTACACGGTAAACAGTATTTGTGCCCTCTGGTCTACCTGCTTCAAGAATACGAAGTGGATAAACCTCATTAAGCTCACCTACAATTACTTCACCATTAGCAAACCAGTCTTCAGGAAATACAACATAGAACGGACGGCCATTAATACCAGCCATCATTTCTGCCGTAATTACGGTATTGTCTTCTGCACGAGCTTCAACAATAGGAATATTCCTGTGAGAAGTAGCTACAACATCCCAGAAAAATTCAGCATCAGAATCAAATTCTTTTGAAGGAAATTGCGCCAAATAAGTACTGAGTGATTTACCACGATTATATGCTAAAAGCTGCACCATAGTATTCGTGGCTCTTTGAGGCTGTAAGGCAAATACAGACCCAAGGTGATTGTCTTTCGTAAGCCCTTGCCAATGAGTAAATTGGCGCATCTGGTACTTACCTAAAAGTCCTGCCATATAAATTAAAATTTAAAAAATTAGTATTTTATTAATAGTTATTATGCTAATGTCCAACCACTCAGTGAACCACCTTCATCATATCCGTCAATACCTGCAAGCTGCAATGACCCATCTGCTTTAACGCCAGAGTTCATTAATGTCCTTTCAAGTTCTGACATACCCTTTTTAACCTCTGCTTTAGCCTGTTGTTTAATTATCTTACCAACATCCTTAAAACCATCGGTTAGCACATACAAGACTCCAAGGGCCTTCCTAAATTGTACTGGGTTTTCTTTTTCAAATTTCTGAATTTCAGTTAAACTATTACCAGATTCGTCTTTAGCAACAGGCTTGACAAGTACATCATACGCTTTTTGTCTTACTGGTTTATCAACAGAAATACCTTTAATTGGCTCTGTAGATTCAAGAAGATCTTTTTTGAGTTGATCAGATTCTCTCTTAATTTGTTTCTCTAGTTCTGCTTGCTGTGCTTTTGCTTCAGCTATTTCAGATTCATATGCTTGTGTAAAGTATTCTTTAACACTAACAAGCGAATCAATAGCATCTTCAACGTCTGTGCCAGCAGCAAAAGATCTCTCCATTGCCTTCTGTGCTCTTTCTTGACTAAAATTGCGATTAATGTAATCCTGGTAAATAATCTGTTTCCTTAAAGCCTCAGATTGAGGATCCTCTTTCTTTAGTACGTCTTCAGAAAATTGCTGATTAAGTGTTCTAATGGTTTGTTCATATTGACGAATTTTAGATTGCTCTACACCAGCTTGAGTTGCCTGTAGAATTCTTTTATCATCCTCAGAACGAATAGCTTCAGACCATTTTCTCCCTAAATCAATAAAGTCTTTAGCTGTTTTTACATTGTTAATATCTTCTTCAGAAATATCAAAGTCGGAGAAAACACCTTCATCCACTAAAGCCTTTGTGATGGAGGAATAAAATCTGGGAGAGGGATTTTGTTTAGCAGACTGGGCGTCTTCTCCACTTTGATTTTCTAGCTCATCACCTACGCTCTCTGGCTCATCAACTTTAATAGTTTCAGTGTCCTCGGTGTTGTTATCTTCTTTGTTGTCAGATGGTAATGCAAATAAATTGTCATCATCATCTTTAAATTCTAGTTCTTGTGTATCAGTGAAAAGAGTTTCAACATCCTCTTCACTTAAAATGTTTTGATAATCTATCATTTCTCCCAATTATTAAATTAATGCAAAAATAAGTTTTTATTCGTTGATTTATACACACATAGAAACGGTTGTTATATGTGATAAAAATTTAACAATTATTATATAGAATTAAAAAGTTATGAAGTTATAGCTAACCCCAATTCCAACTGTTGGGTAGAATTTATTTGAGACTGGTACATATGAATAGCCCAATTGAGCACCTATACCCCATCTATTATTAATCCTTTGTGTAATTGTTTTATAATCAGTGACTATCTGTGTATTTTTATATATTTCTATATAGTTAAGCATTGGATTGTAGCCTTGTATTTCGGCTTTGTATTCATCTGTTTGATACACTTTGACCTCTATTGGTACCTCTACGTGTACATAAACCGTATCAGAAACTTCTTTTAAATAAGCTGTATCTACTCTTGTTAAGTAAACATATTCTGGTTTTGGTTTATCTACTATTATTGTGTCTCTTAAACAAATAGTGTCTCTATATTCTGTCCTTACTTCAATATATTCCTTTTTAGGAAAGAAAACCTTACCGACAAAAAACGAGCCAACAAGCAATGCAAAAAACAATAGTACTTGGCCAAAAGCTTTAAATGAATTCGCAATTCCTATATTTGTATTTGTTGCCATATTTATTATATTAAAGGTAATGCTTTAAATGCTACTGGATCTGGTTCTTCTATTATTGTTCCACGATATGAGAGGCGAGAGGCGATGCTTGTATTCGTATCCGATGATTCATAGCTCGCATCAATATATGACACACCGCCATCCGTGTTCGTGTAGTTGCACGAGCGGGCCAGAACACAATTACCTAGAGATCGTTTGTAGTAATCAGTATAGTATGTGTAATAAAGTCCGCCTACACTTATAGGCATAAGATCAAAATGCTGCCCATTGGCTGCCGCAATTTCAATTATATTACCACCGGAAGAAGGCGCCTTGCCTATTAATCTCCGTGCGCCATCAGAATCAGTCACAGTCCAAACCATATCGTTTACATCAACTCCTGAAATCCATTCATAAGCACATCCATGAACCCCTTCAATACCAGCAAAAGATGTATGTCCTGTGGTCGTATTAATAGTATCTCTATTACCTAATGAATTTGTACTACCCTTATTTGCTGTAGGATTTGCTCCACCTGTCCCTAAAACAGCCTGTGAATTTCTATTACCATATTTAGCATAAAACAATAATGCTATCATACTGTGTTGATTAAAGTCAATTATGTTGTAACCAATGCCTCGACGTTTGGCATAATCAATATTGTTCCTCTGATTTATATTAAATGTTGGAGGCCCTCCGCTTCTACTATATAATCTAAGACTAATATTGTTGCTCTTATACGCAGCAATTAAATTCTCAGGATCATATATACCATCTTTAATATATTCTTCACTTATATCATATCCAAAACTATTACCTGTGCCTAATGGGTCTGGTACATATTTATACCAAAATGCTGGTTTATATACCATAACATCACCGTCGTTTCCTGTTAATACTGGTGTAACCGTTGTTACTGGTACGTTTGGATCTGATGAAATTGCGGTATTTTGTCCCCATTGGAAGTAACACCCGTAATCTGTCTCTTTTTCACAGAATTCTCCTGCTGCTTTTAGGTTAGATTTTGCCCATATTATGTTACCTATTTGCACTTCTCCTGCAGGACAAAGCATATAATCTATAGTTGATATATCTCTGACGCAGCGGACGGCCATCCCGAGCGACCGATAGTTGTAGTTTGACGGGTACACGCCGCTACTGCTGAGGTACAGGTAGTACCCATACGTGCTATTGAGCGGCGTAGACGACCAATAGAACCCGCTCGCGTCGCGATAGTTGGCCGTACCGCTGATATTCCGACTGCCCGCGGCGGGGAAAAAAGGTCCATTACTTGCTCCAAGTCTTCTACCATTAATACTATTAACTGTAGTCCAGCTTCCTCTATAAGCAGCATCTAAAGCAATAAATTCTGCAGATGTAGGTAATCTCCAACCAAATGGTGAAGGGTCATCACCAAATTCTTCCCAATTTAATAGTTGAGGATTCTCAATAGTGGTTTTCCAAGAAGACACGGTCTTACAAAGACACCTACGTATTTTTGCAATAATATCCACAATGGCACCTTCTCCATATCCTGTTATATTTTTGGGGTCACTAATACTCTTGTCAAATATCAGTTTAGTAAATTTCTGTGAAGGCACAGCATTTCTTTGGTAGACTAATCTTGCATTTTTATATACTCTTGCAATAAATCTACCATTATATATTCTATCTTTTATTTTTCTCCCGTTTTTATTTATCGACATAATTAGTCTTCATAAATATTATACTCAATATTTGGGTCTTTTGTAACTATGCCATCATACTCAGCTTGAGTACCATACCAAACCATTAATCGTTCTGTTGGTATTTTATTGTTTTCATCAAGCAAAACAAGTGTACCTTGTTGATTTAGTATTATTTTTCCTGTAGAGGGTTTTGCAATTCTAATATTGCCTTGTGATCTTAATGTGATTATATTTGGATTTAAAACAACTGCACTATCAGATGGATAATTTAAATCACGGGCAAATAGGCCTATAGAGCGTCCGTTTGCTGCAAGATAATAAAAAGTATCATTATATGTTGTATTTAATTCAACTAAAGGTCCATTATTTGAGGACGTGTCAATATGCATCCCCGTCCCTGTCCAAGAAAGTTCATCAAAGGTACCTAAATTAATTATAGGACTATTTTTCCATGTATTAAATTGAGGATCCTCCTCGCTTGCAGAAATAACATTATTAACAATAGATATACCCGATCCTTGTGTTAACAATCCTTGTTTGTTATTTAAAGCGGTTTGTACAGAATTACTAATTGGCTTATTGGCATCTGATGTATTGTCTACATTAGATAGGCCTACATCACTTTTCTGGCCATATCTTGCAGCTCCGCCAGTAGCGCCTAATGTTGCTATACCTTTAATGTCGCTTGTGGCATCTTGTATATTTATATCTATGTTCGTTAAATAGCCTGCATCATTTATTAATTGACTAACATTAGTAGGAATACTACTTTCTAAGTCGTCCCACCCAACAACAGACATAGAGCCATCTGTTTCTATAGCTATTTGACCAATGTTTAAAGAACCCTTAACAGTACCAACGCTTGTATTTGTTGCTATTGGTGTGGTTGTATTAATTGTAAATAAATACACCCAAGATAAAGTAGAGCTAAGGCCATATTCTGTTGCGTAGTTACTGTGTGTCTCGTCATTTGTCACTACAGCAGTATCGCCAGCTTTAGCATCTGCTGGTAGAGTAAAATTATCAAGATCACTTTTTGTGCCAAAAACACCAAGTCTACGGTTTCCCCCTGCACCAGAGCTTTGTTCAAGATTTGTAATACGCTGTGTATTCTGTACAATAGTATTAAACAAATCAGGTAAGACAATACCAGCAGTGGTATTAGATACAATTGGGATGGCCTCTACTGTGTCAGATGGTACTCCAGTATATAAATTCCTAAATGTCCTATGTTGCGTTATGCCAGTTGAAGTTGCTGTATAAGATATGTCAGTTATGACATTAACATCTAAGAGGCCATTTATAATATTGATTCTATTGAGATTAGATGTTTCCGAAGATGTCGCTCTCGATATTTCTGTCTCTAATCGTGAATTTAAATCACTTATATCATCTAACAGCGATCCTTCAACTTCCATAGATCTCCCTATTTCTGATTCAAGATCAGTTCTTAATTGAGATAAAGCGTTAGTTATATCAGAGAGATGCAATACATTCCATCTACCTTGTCCTCTTGTGTATTGATTACTATCAATTGGGGCTTCTTCTATGCTACTACCACCACCAGAACCCTGCCAGATTGGCCTCCATCCAACATGACTATACCATTCGATCCTAAAACCACCAGTAATAGGATCTGATCGCATCCACAATAGTTTTTTATCTTCAGGCTCTTTTTGGCCTACTTGCATGTATAATGGATATATCAACATATTATTTTTGTGTATTAAGAAGCCAGCTTTTACCAATAGAAGCAGCTAAAAACATTCCTACTAAATATTCATTTAAACCTAAAAAGAATCCAATAATAGACGTTAAACCAAAAAGATAAAAACCTATTCTTCTTGGGCAAAATGTACCATCTCTATTTGCTATCAGCCTCTTCATTAGATTGTTCTATTTCTTCTATTTCTTCTATTGCATCTTTAAATTCCTCTATCTCTAAATCAGGACACCTTGAAATACAAATATGAACCAATCTTTTCAGCATGTCCTTCAACCAATCTCTTTCCCTTTCAGCCGCTTCTGCTCTTTTTGTGATTTCGAAAACAGCTGCTTCAAGTTTAAGATTAGATGCACGCATGTCATTAAGCTTTAGATTCATATCATCTATCCACTGATATGTATCATTAACAAGGTCTTTTATTGCCTGATCTTTTATCTTTGATGTGTCAAATCTTTTAAGATCTACATCTAAACTATCCATTTGGGCTTTAGCTTCCTCTGACTCTTTTTCAGAACGAGATCTTGTCCAATTAGTAATAATGCGCTGTACTGCTAATGTGCCACCAATAGATATTATTGATATTAATGTTGCGATGATTTCCTGAGGCATACTTTAACTATGTAAAAGATTATAAAAAACACTAAAGCTGATAGAATTGATATTTGAGATATAAAGAATAATGTTATATGTCCTGATTTAATAAATGTATATATAAAAGAGAATAATATTATAGATGAGTAGCAATATGTTGCCACCTTAGTGAAAATGCACGAATTCAATCTATGCATTTTCCAAATTAAAAGCAATGAAGCTATTAATAATTGTGCTAAAGCAAATCTTGGGAACCAAATTAAAGCGTATTCTGCAAGACTTACTTTAGTCGATATAACCATACTTGCAGCATACAGTATTAACATTGCAAAAACAGAGCTTGCAACGAGAGTATTTAAAATATTTACTGTATGCTTTTTTATCATAGAGGTTTAGTTGGAGGCGTATCTTCGTCTGGTTTATAATTGCATATACCGTAAAGGTTGTTACCGCATTCAGTTATATCGCATTTAGCGCCAATATCAGGAGGGATAGCAAATGTTTTAGGTGTTACAGTATTACTCTCTTTGTTAATTAAAGGACATTCAATTTTGTTGATTTCTTCCATTATATTATAAGATTAAAAAATTATTTAAAGATTCGGATAAAATGTTACATTAAGCGATGACAACAAGCCAAGTGAACCAGTAGATGTTATCATATCACCACCATTGACTCTAATTGTGGTAGGCGGTGGCACAGACAATAAGCTAATTGCGGAAGAGTCGAATACGGAGGCTCCGTTTACATATACCTGTACATTACCAAGAGCTAAGACAGCACTAAAAGTAATAGTTATACCACCATTAGCTGGAATAACATACTGACCAGTTCCACCAAGATCAAGTAAACCACCTGTGCCTATAATTGTTGTACCAGTTGATGATAATGGTACTTCTGTTCCATCATAAATATCCTGAGCTTCTTGTCGTGCTGCTGAAAGTATGCTTTGATATAGATCTGCATCATGTAATACATGAGATTGTAAATTCGCTGTCTCTTGCATTATTTGGTCATATAACCATTTAATAGTTATTTCACTTTCAACAGGCATTTCAAATGAAAGTTGTTTCTGCCAACTTCCACCATAAAATTGATTTATATCGCTTATGTCTATATTAGATATTACGAATCCATCAGGAAAGGTATAAGCTGGTACTGTTGGGATTTTAGAATTTTCATAGAAATATTGAGCAGTTTGTCCATTAGTATCAATAAGCCTAAAATAAGCTGGAGTCTGTACAGTATTAATTGATAAATTTATATAATAACCATTAGTAAAATCAACAAGATGACTGTTTGTAGATGCACCAGTTAGGTTAACCATATCTATTGGATCTGGGAAGGTAACAGTTACACCACTTAAATCGTCCCCAACAACAAGCTCTTCAAATGTTTTAGTTCCTGGTATTAAATCATAATACTTATCAACTTTTTCATTTACATTATCAGAAACATCTTGTACGGTTAATGTTATCTCTTTACCAGGAATATCAAATGTTGTTAATGTCGCTATGTTAAAATCATTTATATTTGGAGCAACTGCAACTATATCTCCTGTCCCTGGTGGAATGGTGTGTGTTTCATGCCACCATGTTGTAGAGTCAGTATTCCATTCTGGAAGGGAAGCGTTACCAACTCCCATTATGGGGTTCCCAGCGGAATCTATCTGTCCATATCCATATGGAATAGAGGACCAACCTATCCAACTTCCATCAGCAAAGTCTATTAAATGTGTTTCATTTTCATCATTTCCAGTAGCTACATTATATGGTAAATGAAGTGTAACGCCATCGAGATTCATTCCAACTGTTACATCTGCTAATGTGCCAGAAAAATCAGCTCCTATAGTTTTTGCTGTTGTAAAACTATATATACCACCGCTTGCTACCAGGTTGGTCGAACCCTTAGTAGGAGCACCATCTACATCTAGATCTGTTTTACTAATATAATTTTCTGACACATAGCTCTCAGTAGCCCATTTATCAGCATCTTTTATAATTGCGCCAGTAAGTAAATCCCAATCAGATATATTTTCACCAACAGAAGATACTACTTTATTGTCTGGTACCACCCAAGGACCATCGCCCCAAACATTACCACCATCAACAATATCTAATTGAACACTACCATCTGCATTAAAGAATGCCCATTGCATTCCATTTGACTTATAGCCAAGCCAACTACCATCATCAAATACAATGGCCTTATAATCAGAAGAAGGTGATGAGAATTGATAATCAGTAAAATCTATTGGCAGACCAGAAATGTCTTCTCCCGGCTTAACATCGGCAAGAGATTCTGGCTGCGGTTCAATTACATCTTGTATAGCTTGATATACGCCGCCACTTGTAACTAAATTGGTAGAGTTTTCTATAGGAACTACATCAGTAGTGCTGGTGCTTGATACTATACCAAAATCAATTGGTCCATAACTCTTACTCCAAATAGGCATCTCTACACCATTTTCCTGTATGGTAAAAATGGGTGTTACACTAATACCATCATTAAGTATATCAAGACTAAAGTTTGCAGTGTATGTGGTAATATTACTGCCACTATTATATATTCCTGCATTAAATGTAATATCTTCATTGCAGGATGGTGTTATTATGCTTGTTGTGTCTCCAGAGAATCCAAATATAATTGAAACACTATTTAAAGGAGGTAATGGAACAAATGTCTCTAATACCAGTTGAGGCATATAATCATTATTGCCATTACCAGATGCAGAAATAGTATTACCATCAATCGTTATGTTTTCGCCAGGAACTAATTTATCTTGTTTACTTTCTAAATCTTCCGTTGTTGCTGGAGTTGATAAAACAGAGTCAGTATAGAATAAATTTTCAGAAGAATCATCACCTAAATAGAAACTAATTCCTGCAGGAATACTAAAGACATACATTGTTGAGTCTGAACTATCAATATAACGTCCAGACACCGTACCTATTGAAGAACTTTTTGCAATAATAGTTGAAGTGGTATCTCCTTTCCAAGCATATATTACAGATACCCCAGAAAATAATTTCTGAACTAATGTTGGATATTGACTATTGCTACTGCTATGAGCAATTAATGGATTTTCGGTAGTACCATCACCAGTAATAGAAATTCCATCAGCAACAACTTTAACGCCATTTGGTAATCTTTCAACTGGTATCTTACCAGTAAGAGTATTCAACATCGTGAAATCATCAACCTGAAAACTATATGGTGTAGAATTTGTGCCAGCACCTAATTGAATAGTTTCGTCTTCAGTCGCTTTTGCGCCCGCACCTATAGCTATAGATAATGTTAATGAGTCATCGGCAGAAAGATATTCTCCACCAGTAGCTTCTGCACCAACACCAATTGCTATTTGACCCCTATTGCCATCACTTACTGTTGCCTGTGCTTTTGAGTTGGCACCTATAGCAATATTTGGTGAGCTGTTTGTAGACACCGCTAAAGTGCCAATTTCTATATTGGGTTTGAATTTCCAGTTATTAAATACTGGGTCTTCTTCATTGAAATTAGATATTATTTCGTTAACAATATCTTCTGTTGCTCCGTTAAGTGGTATGTTAACTGCCATACATGTAAGTGTATAATACCTTAACTCTCCAACCAGATGTTAAAGTAGGGTTAATAATGGTTATGTTTCTTCCTTCAATAGAATAATCTGTAGCTTGTAGATAATACAAAGCTGTATCGCCGTTTAATACAAGCGCCTCTGAGATAAATAATGGTACTTTATCTAAACCAAACGTTGCTACAACAGGATCCGCAACAGTGAAAACTTCTGGATCGTGAACAACTGGAATAGTTGCCAATTGAGAATTAACCCATGTTTCTGTTGCTATTTGCCCACTAATTTGTGCTGTTTGTATTGCTTCTTCAACAATAGCTTCTACTTGTTCTTCGGTCATTTCATTGACCAAAATAGCAGCTATCTTAGCATCAACATCAGCCTTAGTAGCTAGAGTCGGTTTTTGAGATAGATAAATAGGATCTGTTTCAGGTCCACCACCACCTCCACCACTACCACCAAGTGGTTCCCATCCTTTAACACCCCAGATAAACTCATCATAAGTGCCACTGCTATTTGCCTTGGCCCATATGACGTTTTTCTCTGTCGGTTCTTTTATTTGTTTTAATATCCTCATTTCTTAGTAGAAGTTTTTGGTTTCTGATTTAAGGCCTTCTCTTTCAACCTAACATCATCTTTATGTTTTGTTTTATCAAAACTAAGACGTTCGTTAAATTGCCTCATGCCTTCTAAAAGCTTCTCCCTTTCATTTGCGGATCCCGTTTCATCAAATGTATCTTCTGCCTGTTTTGCAGATACCTTAATTTGCTCTACGAGAATTTTTGTTTCATTATCTCTTATATTAGCCTGCTCAGTAATAGCCAATTCCTGCATTTTGGCCTCTATTTGTGCCTGAGCCATGGCTTGCTGATTCTGCATTTCTGCTTCTTGCGATTGCTGTTGTCTTTCGTATGTCTTCTGTTCATCTCTTGCAAGTAATCTCTTCTTGTATGCAATACTTGTAGTGTCATACAATTGAGTAATAGTACTAAGACTTGCCAATTGATTCTGTAGTGCAGCTTGAGCAAGGCTATCAAGTCTTTCATGTAAAATTTGACTACCCTGAGAGTTGTCAACAACTAAACCATAGTCGCATTCTGCAAATTCATCTCCATCAATATCAACTATTTTAGTTGATAAATCAGGCATTAAATATTGAAACTTCTTACTTCTGCCACGTAAGGCTATCTTTGCAGTCTCAAGAAAACATTCTAAAGCACGTTTCTTTGTGTTGTCGTGTTGAGTAAACAACCATTCAGTAATATGTGAACTTTGCAATGTTGCCCGTTCTACACCTCCAACAGTCTCTCTATTTGATATTTGTCCTTCGCGCTGTCTTGTTATACCAACAACCTCAGACATCTCAAGCTTAATAAATTCAAGTAGATTTATGTGCTGCTGTATATAATTACCTAAATCAGCATCAAATACATTTTGATTATTAGATATATTACCAGCAAGCCTACCTGTTGAGGCGCCAATATTACCTTCTTTAAAACTATCTACAGCTGCTAAACCAAATTTACGTGCATAAAACATCCATTGCTCTACATCCCACCCATCAGGTATCTGTGCAAAATCGAATTTAACAAGTTTACCCCAATTGCGAGCCATGGCTTTATTAAGCCTGTCATGAATAACATCATAATAGTAATTATATGATTTCATCATGTCAACCATAGAGAATGGCCTATTTTCGTTCAGAGAATATAATGTACCAATTATACCAAAGTGGCATTTAGATGGATTTGATAGCCTATTGTACTGAATTAATCTAGGCCTCATATTTACATATATACTTGAACCAATCTTAGTCGCTTCCCAAGCTTCATTAATCCAAAATGTTTCTTCTTCTTCGCCAAGATCCTCTCTTAATTTGTATTGTTCAGTATAAAAGTTATAATCAGATTCACCTGTTATAGGGTCATAACTTTTAACTCTTTTAATTTTACGCCTTGATTTCCAATATATTGTAAGCTTCCTTACGTTACCCATGCTATCGTAATAAAGCCTATGATCGCCCATGCCATTGAAGCCAAATATAGTGGTAAAGTCAAAATCACCAAATCTACCATCTATAAAATCAGAAAGAATAAAACCAGCTCTTTCATCAAAGATTTCGGTTCCTTCTTCTGTGGCGCTCTCAAAATATGGAATAGTTTCAAGATATTTTATATCTTCAGGAGTCAATACGTCGTAGAATTCATCTACTATTTTACCAGGAGATACATAATCCTCAAATATAACAATATCAGCATCTTCTATCTTATTTGAATATCCAGATCTGAAAACCCTTACCTTCATTGGATTAAGTCTTTTAATCGAAGGCTCACCACCGATAATATCACATTGATATATTTCTTCTCCAACAGCAAGAGCATCCATAAATCCCTCATTGAAAATGTTTGGTATGGAAAGCTCCTTAATATAGTGATCTAATAAAGCATTAGCCCTAATCTCTCTAAAGTCTTGCCAATCATATGTATAATACTCATTGATTGACTCCATCTCTTTATTAAAAGCTTCTTCTGATTCAGCATTATTAATTATGGCATTCTGAACCTCTGTAAGCAAAAGTTCTTTCTTCTTATCTTCTATTTCAGATACACCGTCAGGATTAGTCACTATAACTCTATAATCAAATATTCTCTTAGTTTCTTCACCACGAAGAACATTAAGCTTAGAATTCATTATAGGATAATGCTGTATTTTGTCGGGTATAAATGTCGCCTCAACGCCTTCTGGGTTGATAACTAATGCCATATCACGCATGTTTACACGACCATTAAGTAAATCATAATTTATTCTCTTATGAATTACAGATCGCCGTGTAAAGCTATACTGAAAAAATGTTTTACTCTCAGCCCAATTAACATGTTTTTTACGCCACTCTTTGGTTTTTTGCCTTAAAGGTAGCTGTTGATTAGGCCAGTCTCTTAAATGGACTCCTTGCATTATGCATTAAATCATATTATTGTGCAAATATAAACAGAAATATATAATTAAAGAATAGTATATTATTTACTGTTATAAGCGATAACAAATAAACATTATTTATTTGAAAACTGTTTGTTATAAGCCTTCTTGAAAAATGGGTCATTACCTAAGTAGTTGGATCTTGTCTTATTTCTTAATTCTTCTTGGTTTTTCCCTTCTATATATTTTAATCTGTCTTGTCTTATTATCATCATCATAATTAAACTTGAAACCCTATCAAAGTTATTTTCTGGGTTCCATTGTATTAACTCTTCTAATAGGGCTGGTGATTTGATATGCATTAAATTTGGTATAGATGTATGTATTTCATTTCCCTCCTTATCTATTTCTGTAATAAAAGTATCTTTTAAAAGCCAATCACGAAGTTCTTTCATTCCATAGTTCAATATTGGAGTTGTTGCTCTACATCCTTTACTTACATTACCATAAGATTCGCCTTTTATCATGTCTCTATCTTTAAGAAACTGAGGCACGTCACTTAATAGATACATGCAATTTTTCCTGCTAAAAAATGAGAATAGACCCTTATAATTGTTTTCATAAAGCAGTTGGCCATTATAGAACAAACATAGTTTAAGACATATATCATATAGGTCTTCTGCAAATTGTGGTCTCCCAACATATTCTGCAACAAGTTTGTCCGTCCACATATCAAGTACATAAACAGCTCCTAATGACATTGTTTCAGAAGTATCATTATCATACGGGTCAGCTGATAGTATATATCTATTTCCAAAAACTTTTCCAGAATTATCTTTTTCTGGCATTTTAAATATCTGTATGGCTCCTTCTATTTTATTGTCTCTATGAGGATAATGTCTTATTGCTTTCACATCTGCTGTTGGATCGAACTCTATTTCTCCCTTAGAATTTTGTTTTAATCGTCCAACATATATATCATCAAGTATTTTAGGATTTGTCTTAATGTCGTTTAATCTTTCAGATAATGCTGCCGCAGGAAATATTGACCCATCTTTACGCATTATTGCCTCCTGTATTGTTATTGGGTCTTCTGCTATAACACGAGTTAATGTCATTGGGTCTGATGAAGCATATTTAACTTTATGTCTCTCTTGTAATATTTCTATTAATGCTTTAGTTACATCAGATACACCATCTTGATTCATGCATCCAGCTCTATTTAAATACCCACCAAAGAAGAATACACATTTACCTTGACCATTAGATGATTTATCATAATAATTAGGTAATGCATAGATGTCATATCCATCAGGGTTATAAAGCATTTCTAAAATACCATAGAAACTTGATTTAGCCTCCCCAGCCGTGCCGACGCCCAACATCTGGCCGAATGCAATATTACCATTCTTAACAGATCTGCGCATTGTATTCCATGTCTCTAAAAACCCTGGATATTGGCCTATTTCCTCGTGAAAAATAATATTCGATCTTTTCCCTGCACCCTTACGCACATCATCATTAACAGCAATTCCCATTACTTCATTTAACGTTCCTTTCTCAATGCCGGTAATTTTATCTTTATAACCCATTTTCCAAGTCATACCATCAAGAGTACTTTTAAGTCTTGCTGCTGGAAATTGTGTGTTTTTTGCAGAAAAATCTATAGCTTCAAGAAATTTATTTAATGTACCATCTTTTATTAATTTTTCTTTATCATAAGCCATAACTGTTCCTCTTGTTTTTGAGGACGATTTTGGTCCATCACCAGCAACAAATAATCTTGAAAGAATAGAAGCAGCAACATAGCTCTTAGACCTGCCTCTAGCAGCTAATTGAATACAGTTCTTACCACCTCTAAAGTCATTATATAAACCACCATATCTTGCTTGACATATATAATGGAACCACAAATATAGTCCATCCCAAACATTGGGGAACCCCTCTACACGATCTGCTGTTGCACCATCTTCTGATACAATGTCTTTTATGATTGGTGTGTAATTTAAATAGTAATACATCTGGCCTGGTATCCATTCGCCATCAGATGGCCTTATCATACCATTCCAAATTCTATCTATTTCTTGTTTAAACCATTTGCCAAAATCTGATGATGGATTATTATTTGGTCTTAAATGCGTATAAACACCATGTTCTTCAAAATACTTAGCTGTAGGCCTAAAATAATCCATATCCTCAAGTATGTGAGGATTAAGTATATCTACTATAATCTTACCATCTTTATCTCTCTCTACGTCTTTTGCAAATTTACGATCTGGAGATATAAGTCTCTGTATGAATTTTATATTAGATATAGCCTCTAATAACATATCCCTTACTTCAGGATGTAAACTATTTAATAGTTCATCAGTAAGTTGTGTTTGATACTTATTTACTTGTATCATTTTGTAAATATTTTATTATACTTCGGAGGCGGAGCTTGATAAGGAAGCAAATCCATTACTGTATCAACATTACCAATTCTGTCTAATACAAAATCAATAGCTTTACCATATCTTGGTATTAATTTCGTTAAATTAGAAATACCAGCAGCTTGTGAACCAGATGTTATTGAATTTACTGTATTAAATACACTTGGTTCTTCGAGTGCATCTGTTAAATCAACAAAAGCATTCATTCCTGCAGAAATAGCGCCAACAGGACCAGGTATGTATGATGTTATTGCTGTTATTTTACTGGTTGCATCGCGCCTCATTCTTTGATTTAGCAACGTATTTTTTATTTCTCTTTTTTCATATTCATCTCGTGATAAACCACTGTTAGAAATAGCCCTATTATAAAGCTCGTTAGAAATAGCATTTTCGGATTTATTAAAAACATTAGCATTAATTTCTCTATCTTTCAAATTTCCACCATTATCGAAAATGTTTTTTATATCATCTAATTTATAAACACCATGACTAACAGCAACTTTCATTATTTGGGATTTATCCCTCATTGATAGTTCATTCCATTTCATATCTATATGCCTTTATTTGTAGCCATAAAACCAATCAAGATTTTATGACTTATGTTACTAATGTGTTTTTATATCATCAATACGACACTTCAAACATTCCGCATATGTCTCCATTGCATATTTTTGAATCAGAAGCAAATATTGTTGTCTATCATTAAGCTCTCTAATACTACCATTGTCTATAAATGTTTTTAATGCTATTAGTTTATTATAAATCTCAGCATATTCATTTTCTACCTTAATTAGAATTTCATTTTTTGTCATATTATTACTCATTAAAAAAACCTAAAATGCCATCTTCACCAATCTTCTTGTCTTTATTGCCTCTCATAGATGATTTTTCTTCGATTTCTTTAGAAACCAATGCTTCTGCATCAATGAGATTCTTTACCACATCAGGTATAAGCTTTAATGCTGCAGCCATCTGCTGTATGGTATATATTGGCTTACGATTATTATCAAGCTCATCAAGATTAATTTTAGCTATCTTCTTACCAAGATTATCTGCACCAACCCTACTTCTGTCAAGTAATATAGACGAAGTTGTTTGTGTTAATTTCTTGTATAACACCATAGCTTCTTCAACAACTGCATCTGGCTTCCATTTTTTATCTAAACCTTCATCTTGTCTTATGTTGTTAACCCTATCAGTCTCATTGTCATAGAACATATATGAACTTCTAGGATCGCACATAAAATATATAAAACCAAACTCCTGTAAGGCTCTTTCCTTATTCTTAGATTTATCCCTTTGCCATATAGTCCGAAAGGCCTTCAAAGCGAAGGCCTCTGGGCTAATATCTATCTTATAATCATTATAACTAAACAGTTTCATTTGCAAAATCGTTTTTTATGTCTTCCAATGTTGGCATATAAGGACTAAATGTGTTACAGTCTTCTTTCTCGCAATTACACTTAGTTTCTATGTCTATAAATTCACAGAAGCCATCTTCAACAATATATTTAATATCACCATCAGTTATTAATAACACATTCCCAATGCCAGTTTCTATGATAGGAAGCTTATAACCAACAATAACATCTTCATAACCTTCAACAGCAGCCTTAATACGACTTTTCTGTTTTTGTCTAATAGCAAACCTATTTGGGTTAATGCATATTACATCACCTCGCTTAATGTCTCTAACAACACTACCAACTGCTAATACTGTCTGATACTCATCAAAGCTTAGCATCTGTTCATCTTTATCAATAACCTTATTGTCCTTATGCTCAACAGAAACAAGCTCTGCTGTTGTTACTATCTCATTGGCTCTCGGCCTGATTTGATTCGGTATTTTTTCTTGCATTTCTTCTTACTTTTGGTAATACAGTTCTAAAATATAATTTCTTCTTCTGTACATTTTCCCATGTACAATATAACTTACCTAAATCCAATAAAGAGAAATTAGTAGTTAATTTATCAAAATCCTCTTTACTCATATCTATATTTAATGGAAGACTTCTTATGTGGTCTATTATAAATCTAAATTGAGACCTATAAGCAAGTCTAACAGCATCCTCTGAATGCCCAAGCTCTAAGGCAACCTTTTTTATAATATCATCCTCACTCATCCATAAACTCAAATAATATTAATATCTGAAATTCCTTAGCATCATCTTTAAGATTAGGTATAAATCTCCTGTTAATCTTACCATCTATGATAAGCTTCTTTTCTTTTAATCGAGATATAAGAACATTAAAATTCTTATCTGTAATACCCATCTCTTTGTGTATTTGCTTCTTTATTTTTTCAGTAAATAATATGCTGTCAAGAAAATCCTCATTACTTATATCTTTCATTAACTGGTGTCTACACCTAAGTAAACATATTAATAAATCAGATTCTCTTTGAGTTAAATCGTGATAAGGCCTAAGAAAGTCTACCCACAGCCTAAAGAAGTCCATCTTCTTATGAGCAGGAACCCTTAATACTTTATCAACCAATAATGAACTCATTCTTATTCTTCTTTATTTTCGTTTTCAAAAATACCAAGCTCATCACAAATCTGCTTCCTGACTAAACTATCAATAGTCTCACCAAATCCTTTTTCCGCAAGGATAGCAAACAAAAATTCAATACGTTTAATGCTAAGTCCGGTAGATTGTTCTTTAAGCTTCTGGTCAACTTGTCTAAGTACCATCCTTAGGCGTTCTACTTCAGTCCTAAGTTCCTGTTCTGTAAGTTGTTCTGGCATCCTAATATTAGCTGGAATTTGCTCCAAAGGAATCCTTGCGTCTTCTTTAGCTTCTCTTTTCAATTCTTTAACTTCTGCTCCCATATTTATTTTTTATTACGTAATTTTCACCAAATCTTTTCTTTGCTATCTCTGACCAAGCTTCTATCGAGGCGTAGCCAATTCTTGTATTACCGCACTTACCACAATAATCTTCGTTTTGTGGTGTCTTTAAAATATGTAAAGAATAACAGTCGTCATCTAGGCAATATGCAACACGTTCTCTATCATACATTTTCCTTTTTTCACCAAAGATATCGTCAATATTAATCTTTATGTCCTCCATATTATTCTTTTTCTACCCAGTAAAAACAAACCCATTTCATTCTTTCATCACCAGTATAAATTAATTGAATGACATCATTCTTATGAATATTTAATTCAACTAATCTTCGGTAATATTCTGTCAAAGTTTCTGCATTAAACTGCTTTATCATCTCCCAGTATTAATTAAAATTTATTTGTAGCGCGAGATGGAGTCGAACCAACATCTACAGCTTATGAGACTGTTAAGTTACCTTTACTATATCGCGCTTAATTTGAGGCCTGTGAAGGAATTGAACCCTCAACTGGATATTACAAAAATCCTGTTTTACCATTAAACTAACAGGCCATCCCCTCTAAACACCAAAATCTTTCATCCACTCAAGAATCATGAAAACCATAAGTCCAGAACCAATTAATGAGCCTAAAATTAATGCTATTAAAGATTCTTTAAAAGTCTCACCACGCTCAAGACATATACCAGCTTTTACTTTCCTGCGAAAATTAAACCATGAAAACAAACCACCAAAAACAATCCCAAGACCCAATAAAATAAAAATTATATATCCTACCATATTAATCGCTATTAAGACTATATTCAATAAATAGTTTGTGCTGCTGGAGTTGTTCAATTACATCTTGAATCCTGTTAAGCAAACCAAGATTCTGATTTTTGTCCTCTAACTGCCCATTGATATATATAAAGTCATTTATAATATTCTGACATAAAGGAAGAATTTCCCAATTATTACTTGGCGTTGCAGTAAACCCAAGTGTCATGATGCCATAAACACCCATACCACATTCTGCAATAGCATCTTGTGCGTCTGCTACAATATCGAAGAATTCATCAATCCTTACATGTGCAGAATTGTTGTAGCCATGCCAATGATGGCCTTTTAGATTTGTCTTATATCCTTCAAGCCTCTGTAAAAAGGGGTATAAAACATTGTGATTACTTAGCGACTTATTGCCTCCATCTGACATCCCTGGATTAGTCGGTAATGGCAGTGGTTCTAAAAAAGGATTTACCATATCTATACGTATTTTGTTATGCAAATATAAGATTAATTTATTATATATCGTTTATGCAATATATAGAAGTTATGATTCTTTTATCGTGCTTTTATAAATGAATTAATATTTAAGAATACTTTTGCTACTGCTATTGCATTTTCGAATGCTACCCTACATGCTTTTGCTGAGTCTATAATACCTTTATCAAATAAATTAACTTCTTCATTTACACTAAAGTCTATTCCATTATGATACGATGTAGGCTTATTTTCATTCTTATAATTACTATTCTTAACAAGCCTGTTAAAAGGCTGCCACAGAGCAGTAAGCACTACATCAAATCCAGCTTGAAATGATTCAGATTCGTAATGAACATTATCTATGCTATTAAGATCATTTCCTATATAATTATAAGTGTTTCCACCACCAACAACTACACCCTCCTCAATTGCGGATTTAACCGCACATACTGCATCTTCTATTCTATCTGCCCTCTCATTAGTATCTGCATCAGTTAATCCACCAATAAATAGTGTTGCAACATTCTGCTTAAGATTGCTTACTCTTTCTTTTAATACCTGTAATTCTATTATATCACTACATTCTGTAATCTGATTAGAAATCTTATCTATCCGATAATCTAAATGCCCCTGATCATATATGCCAAAAATAGTAGTACTATCTTTTGTTATAATAATCTTATCTGCCATACCACATATAGGATCAGTTATTGTTGATGGCAATTCTGTTTCAGATGAAGTCAATATACAAATGTCTTCTAAGATATCATTCCTATTAGTGCCAAAAGAAGGAGCCTCTACTGGGTATATGTTTAATATCCCTTGATTCTTATTTAATATACAGTTATCAATTACACTCCCATTAAATGTATGTGCAATTAAAACAACATCTATACACCCATTCGCCTCATATATCCCCTGTAATACTTCTTGTACAGAATTAAAATGCATTAAATCGCCATTATAAATAACAATAAATGGATTCTTCAATACACACTTACCTTCTTTATTAAGCAACTGTGCAGAAGCCATACCCTTAGCAAACTTAAAACCCTTAGTAATATCTAGGTATGTTTTACCAGCACCATTCTTTACAACATGTATATTCCCTTTTAAACCAACTTCCTTTAATGCCTCGCCAATAAGATTACTAATTGAGCTGTCTCCATTAGCTGAGATTAATGCTACATTCTTTGCTTCCTCTATTGTATTAACCGGCTTAGCTAAGTGCTTTATAGTGCTAACAACCAACTCTGAAGCATAATCCATTCCTTTAAAAAATTCAACAATATCAGAGACCAAATTAATCTCACTAATACCATTAGATATTAATGATTGGGCCAAAACTATACTAGTACTCGTGCCATCACCAGCATCCTTAACTGTTTTATCTGCTACTTGTTTGATAAGCTCTATAGCACTGTTAACAACAACGTCTTCGTGTGATAGAGACTTAGCTACAGTAACACCGTCTTTAGTTATGTATGGAATACCATTGTCGTCAATGAGAACAAGCCCACCTTTAGGTCCAAGCGTGGATCCAACTATATCACCAATTAAATTAACTCCTTCTAATAGTTTGCCTTTTAATTCCTTCTCCCGAAAAACCATATTGCATAGTTTAAAATTAGTGGCCGCACATATAATCAAATACATACGGCCTAACTTAAAATTACTTAGACTTTGTTACCTTTGCTTTTTTTGGCTCTACTGCAGCCTCGGCAGCATTGTTGGGACGAAGCTTCTCTATTTCAGATAATAGCTTTGCATTCTCATTCTCATAATAATCAACAGTATCTGTTAACTGCTTCTCATACATGTCCTGATTCTCTTTAATATAATCTTTTAATGACTCAAGCTCATATTTAAGTGACATATTAAGATCATTAAGCGAATCTACCTTAGGCTTAAACTTTACATAAGCAAACAACCAGCTTGAGACAAACATAAAAGCCAATGCGAGTAAACACCAGTATCCACCACCATTACCGGTCAACGCAAGGTATTTATCTGCCTGAATAAGAGTCATAATAAGACTAACTCCTAAACCAATAGAACCTACCATTTTAAAATAATCCAACTTTCCCATTTATAACTTAATTTAAATTAAACTTTTATTATAGTATACTTACCATTCTTATACTCCATGAAATGACACCTCTGTTCACCTCTATTATTATACCAGCCTATATGAATCCACCGCGGCTTACCATCTTTGTCTATCTTTTCAAATATACATTGATCAAACTTAACCGTCTTCATATATGTTTCCATAAAGCGTCTAAATTGCATTAATTGACCGTTTTTAGGAACTAAATCTGCAGCAAAACCTAATAAGTGAACACTAGTGCTTGAGCCACCTATCTCCTTGTTTTTGTTTAAAAGAATAGACCTAAAACCACTTGTAACTATTACAGCCGGAGTACCAAGATTGTATGTTTTACACCAAACAGCCCAAGCTGCTCTCATCGGGTTTAAACACCCATTAATAAATGAATTGATGTTATTTGCCTCTACAACATTGGGCCTATTGTCTATGTTGTACTTCTCAGCTACTTCGCTTTGAATCATCTCTTGCAACGTGAAAAAACTCTCCATCATAAGTATAATCATTATATGTTTGATAATCTGCTAATACAATAGTGTCCCAAGGATAGTCATAATCCCTGACTTTAACCCTACTTAAGCAAGTTAATACAGTGATTTTAAATCCAACAATACCCATTCCATTCATACCATATATGCTTGGTTGATTTGCTTGCTCTATAGTAACAACCAATTTAGGGTCATGTGAATTATCGCTAATGATATCTTGTTCCATAGATGCCTTAATGCGATCTATTGTCTCAGACAACAAATCATAACCATCATAAATGTTATTAAACTTCCCTACAGCATATATTGTCATATTAACAAATATTTAAAACCAAATTACCGCTGGGTTGATAGGATTCGAACCTATATTTGCCAAATTAACAGTTTGGTGCTTCACCATTAAGCTACAACCCAAAAACTGGGTATTTATGGCTTTATACAAAGGTTACCCAGAACCTGACCGCAGTAATCTTATGTTACTGCATAACAATCTTATAACAATACAAAGATAAGTATTTATTACATATAGTTGTTGATTACTTATTGGTCTTTGCCTTGTTTATTGAGTTAAGTTCCTCTGCTGTAGGAACATACGTACACTTCCTGCGATTATTTTCATCCTTAATTACACCGCCATACTTATCAGCTTGTTTTTCAGGGAAATCATCATAATAGTCACCATCACGATCAAACCATACTTCTTGTAAAGACCATAGGCCTACTATAAATAAATACAAAGGGCCAAAATATAAGCTCTGCTTAGTGTGGCCATATTCATGATCTAATGTTTCTTGACGTACTGAACCAATAGCTAAATATTCACCTAAAGAAATAGAACCAAGCAAACGGGTATCATAACAAACTAATTTACCCCTATACTTAAATATGTTCTTTTTACGCAAAAATAATATGACAACTAACCCAACTATATTTTGAGGTAATTGCCATAAATATAACAAAAACTTTTTCATCACTTAATCTCTATGGATATAGATTCGTTTATACCATTATAAACACACTTTGTTATTACAACAACATCATCTCCAAAATTAAATTCCTCTACATCAATCACCATTAGTTATCTTAGTTTTAATTTCATTAATATCAATCTCCTTACCATCTTTAAAAAACTTAGGTACACTTGCTGAGTTCTTCCTCCAGTACCTTAATTTTGATTTAGTCAAATATTTTCTTACTCCCATATTATGTGTTTTAAAATCTAATTAACGTCATCTACGTGAGGTACCCATGCTGTTGCTCTTTGTTCTTCTTCCGGCAGACCGGTCACGTCCTCGAGTTTGGGGAGCCAGAAATCGAAATCGTGGTTCTCTCCGGCATTTTGATAAAAGTAGAATTTGAACCCCGCGCTGCCGTTAACGCCTAAAGTAGAATTAGCGGGTATATCCGCGGTCGTCGTTAATACTAATTCAATCGTATGGGTTTCCGAGTCCTTAGGGAAAGTTGTGTCTTTCACCCCGTCGATGTAGTGGGTGTCTGCGATACCGTAATCCGTTAAAACCGGCGATACTAAGTTGGTGTTTGCTTTGTATAGAAAAGAGAACACCAAACGACTGCCCGCCGGGACTACCTTACTCACAGTGGGGATGTAGATTAACACGCACGAGCGACGTGAGGAATTATATGCTGTTGGTATTCTGCGTACATAGTAATCCCCGTTATTAATGGTGCTGCCCGCGGAAGAATTATTCGTCACACCGTTGGTATTAGCGCTCCATCCCCATACGCTACCGTCATCGTCTGAGTATCGACCGTTAGTCCACGTCCTTGTGCCTTTCAACATATTAGCCCCCGGCTGCCGCTCAACCCGACCCTCAATCACCATGTTGTCAACAACCGTAACTTCAGTAATATCTTGACCAAGATGCGTCCACGATTTAAATGTATGAGTTGACGGTAGAGTAAACCCTAATTCCTCAGGTGTCTCCAAAACAACTACATCCCCACGTTTATATTGCCGCCTAACCTCATATGGTGTAGCATAATCTAACACATAAACTAACTCAACCATAGGATTGTCATAACCACCTTCATCCCATAAATTAGCTAAATGTATACACCTAGACCTAAAAGCCTCATCGCACATGCCTGTCTCACTACATTTTAATATGCCATGGTGCATCCCGTCTGGATCAAAAGCTAAACCAGCCCTAAACATTTGAGACATCTTCTCAGCTTTTAAACCAAACTTACTATAAAATTCAGCAGGGCCATAACCCATTACATCAATATCACACATATAAAAAGCAATAAAACACAATTCACCCAATATAATATATCATTATAAATAACATATTATTTATATAACATATATTTATAACAGGGACCCGGTTCCTTTTTAAAACCTTAGACCTTTGCGTAGGATTTTCAGTATCTACCTGATACACAGTATTAAGCTTCAGCCCCGTTTTACCTGTAATATTATTAACCTAAATCAATAAACCCAGGAATATCTAACCCTGTCATCTTAAAATCAGCTTACCTGTACGTTGCCTCATAAAGCCCTTAGGAGTATAAGTCCGTGCTGATAAACATCCACTCAATAACTGCCTGTTATATATATGATGCAAAGATAAAAACAATATTTGACATTTCCAAATACTTTCAAAGAAATTGTTATATATTATAACAAAAATACAATCATTATTTAGATCTACTATATAACATATTGATAACCACTAAAATAAATATCAAAAATTTGAGGATAAAATATTTTTTCTATTTTTTATTTTTTTTAATGTGGATAAATATATGGGATAATCCCCCAAAGACCCTCCCCCGCCTTTGGCGTTTGGGTTGTACCCCCAGGCTTAATTTTAACATTAAACTAAGTTATTATGGATCGTAACATTAAAGAATTTCGCAACACTATGCCTGTTAGTGCCTTTCGTGCTAAGTATGGCATTGACATCTCTGATGCTCAAGCAGAGAAGCTGCGTGTGGTAAGACACCCTGAAGCAGTCATCAAAGAAGGCCCAGCAGCAGGACAGAAGCGTGCATATTTTGCACTCAAGACTCCCAGTGGTAATGTACTTGGCTCTGTGAGTCATAAGTATTACTCTGGTGAAATCACCAACCCGGTGGTCTCTGAAACCATCCTCAACACTGGTGAGAGCTATTTCTTGCTCCATCAGGAGGGTGAACTGCCTGAAGCAGAAACCATGTTCGAATAAACAATATAGGGGGAGTGTGATAGCTCCCTCTATAACTTTAAACCTGTATTATTATGACTTATTTCTTTGATGAAGAGTTATATCCTGAAGTGGATCATACTCAACCAAATAGCATTGATGAATATCTTGATGCTTGGTTTGATTCTTAACATCTCTGTTTTATATATAATACTCTACATTTACGTGAACCCACCCCCGGGGCATATTGTGTAGACTATTAATCTCACTGATTATTGATTTAGTCAGTGAGAGCTAATCAATCATTATTATTATGGATAAACTATTTGGTTGCCTATATATAATAGGTATATTATCATTGAGCATATTAATTGCTGGATTATTATTATGGCTGTTTATATTCATGCTTAAACTAGCTATCATTGTAGTATCTGTGGTTATTATTATCATTGGTATAACTGTGGCACTCCGTGCAGGCTTCACTCGCATAAATGCTCGCTCAATAGGTAAAAAATAAATACATATATATAATAGATATAGTAGTCTTGACACACTACTATACCACTGGTTAATCTCTCTGATTAACCCACATAATACATCCAGTTGTGATAACTCAATGTATTATCCTTGACATTTAAGTTTTAGGGAACTTGATAAAATGGTTAGATTATCCCACTCCAGATGTGATATCTCGGGTGGGTTTTTAATTCAAGTAATACTTCATATAAACCTTGTAAGTAATTGAGTATCAGGGATTATCCTAACCATCAATTTATTAACTCCAAAGTTTAATTATCCAGTTAAACACTATAATTAATTAAGATAATAGCTATTATTATTTAACATAATGTTAAGATTTAAATCAATTTGTTAAGAATTTAACATAATTTGATTAGGGAGAAATAATAATTTTAACACATAAATATTATGAAATGGATTAAAATGGATGTAATGCATCCTATGTATAGTGGCTTATATTTGGTATGTTTAAATGATGGATTTAAAACATATCGGATTATGGCATATAATAAAGAGAAAAATTTTTGGGCAGATAATAATAATATATTTGAAAGCGATAATATATATGCTTATTTACAGTTGCCTAAATTGGATTGACATTTCTTTAAATAAGATATGAATAACAATATTAAAATCCACTTGACCATAGAGATGGAGAGTGGTGCTCTTGTACGCAAGAGTATTGGCCAGGAATACAGTGTTAATCCTGCAGCTATTGAGGACATAAAGAGAAACACCTCAATGGTCTGTGAGCCACCGAGTAAATTTGTACATAGGAATTTGGTTAATAAACCAAGTTTCAAGGTTGTACAGCTGGGTGAGAGTGCTTACAACTGGTTCAGGTCATATGAGAGTAGACCTGATTTACGTGCATTTTATGCATACAGGAAAGAGTGGGGTAGATACACACCTGATGAGCGGCTTGAAAAGTGGTTGAATATCATCTGTTGCGAAGCGGGTGGTAAATCATTCACTTATGAGGTGTTTGAGGATTAATTTCCTTGGATATATGTTAAATCAATAACATATATTTGCCAATTATTATTTAAATTTATAATATTATGAAATACATATTAAAAGCAAAAGCTTTAATTAGTAATATGTTTAAAGCCTATAAAGCTACTGATGGTGTAATGCAAAAGCGTTTCTATATAAAAGAGCATATAAATGCAATAGATTGTATTTATAGAATCTTTTTTAATTACCCTACTTTGTTGAATTATGGGATGAGTGAAGAGGTAATAATTGCTTGTTTTAAGGGTCTTCTTAAAGATTTTGATGAGTTAATAAAAGAGGTCAACAACGAAGAAACACATACTTTATAGCTTAATGGGTTATATTGTTTCTGCGTTAAATAAAAACTACCATAGGTATATGTATTGTTGTTTACTGGGAGTGTGGTGTCCATGCTCGGCAATATAGTATATTAAATATGGAGACTACAGAGTTCAATCAAATGTTTACTGTAGTTATTTAAGGGTGAATATTTTTTCACTATAATAGATTAAATAATAAACAACATATAACAGCCCTGTGGAGAAATAGGTAAACTCACAGCTCTTAAAAAGCTGCATTCTGGAAAGAATTTGCGTGTTCAAATCACGTCAGGGCTACTAACAATTAAAAACAAATCAATATGCGCATAGATATTAAAATAGGTAAAGTATCATTTTCACTTGTTGAAGATTTAAAAGGCAACGATGGGTATGGTTCTGGATATTCACATATTACCAAATCAGATACTGTACACAAGATGTTTATTGAAGGTATTGAGAAGATAATCAAAGCTTGTACAGAGGCAAATAAAACAGTTAGTTGATATGGCAAAAGAGTTGTTGTTTGTTTTAGGCTTACTTTTAGTTATATTATGTATTGTTTTCGTTATTGTTAGTGTGATAACACAAGTGATGCAATATATAATAGCTAAAAATACAGGTAAACTGTATAAGTTTAATGGTGGACCAGCCATTATATTGTGGTCTGTATTAATATGGGTTGCAATATTGAGTTGGAGATATTTAGTTATGTAATAAAATACATAAAGTTTATAATTAAGTTAAACCGGAAGTTGGGAGAACCTTAATATATTGAATTACAGTTAAAATTGGTTGTGAGTAACCATTCAGAATAGTAGAAACTCTCACTGTAAAGATTTTATTCAAGAAATCAGTGCTTAATTATAAATGTGAATCGTTTTAAGAAGGTTATCGTAAAATCTTCTTCCTTTTAATATTGTTATGGGTAAGAAATATCTGAGGCCATTGCGTACGGATCACTTTCGAAACAATCAGCCAACATGATTTCATCAATCATATTTAAGTGTAATTTGGGAATCTGATGCCTATCAAGTGTATAGGATGTATCACTTATTATCGTGGATATTGTGCTCACAAAGAGAAATTGAGCAATAAGCAGGTTAAGACCACAAATGCGTGTGCAATGCCGCATTTACACTTTTAAAGGACCTCTATTGCATGAGGGAGATCACACGTAACTATGTGATATAATGCAATTGATGTGAGTAATTAGCTTTCGCACTATCTTTAGGTATGATCGGTTTGGTGCAATCGGGGTAACCTCTCGCAATATTACAATAAGATCTCAGTGGATGGTTACTAAACCATGTTTTCCCATGTAAAACTGAGATATTATAGCCCAGTATTAAGCTTAAGAACAGAACAGATGCCTATTTACTGGATAGGATGGAAACATCTGTTTTTATATTCAGTGTCATTATAACTATCGGATCTATGATGCGAAATATTCCGAGCTGAACATTTTTATTTGTGTGCTTCGATCAACCAGAAGCCTTGTTAAGGATTGATGATTATGCTAAAAGTTGAGATTTGCATAATTGACATTTTTGTCCCAATATTGTCTCAACCACAGATAGCTCCTGTGATCTAACATCATAATTGATGGTTGCAAACATCATATATGCTCTGGAAAATAAAGAAAGACACACCTCATTAGCAGACTATTGTTAAATGAGTTAATTTCGTCTGCTCTTCGAGAGCACACGTCTGGAATAAATGCTGTAACACCTGTGGATTATTGAAGCAGGATTATAGTATGATTTCAATATTAATTCGTTTGTAGAAACAAGTTTTCCCTTAGCTGGACAGACCGTAACAGATAGTGCTGTGGTAACTTGTTTGAAAGGAGCGGCATATCGAAAGGATCACCAATACAAACGAATTTAGAGCACATATTATTGATTTAGTATGTGCTCACTAAGTGAGATGTAGGAATAAGGCCCTACGAGTAACCTATTGACAGTGCACAAAGTCGATTAGTCCCGAGAAATCGGAAAATAGGTGAAATGGTCTAATAAAGGCGCACTTTATGAACACACTTTCTTGATCGAGAGTGTGTTCACTAATTTTTATGATTATGTTAAAAATTTGTATTATTTTTTCTGGGATAATGGTTGCAATAATTGCAATTCTTTCTGGAATAAAAACAAGAAAAGAACAATAAAATATATCTTCTTGATCGAAGGTATGTTTATCATGTAAGTTCCCAATAGACTCCATACTTGTTTTCTTAGAAGACTAACGAGAGGAATTGAGAAGTACAGTGTCTATAGTAAGTGAAGGCGCTCATAATGAGTTACACTACCTAAACCCAATATAGAATGCCGAGGCTTCGTAGATAGAGTATGTGTTATTGATTTAGCACATACTCACAGGATCCAGGAGTGGGGTTCAAATCCCTGGTCGGCAGTTGAGGATAACATCAATGAAATAATTTAAAACTCAATTATTAGATGTGAAAGTAGAAACTGACTTAGTGTAATTGGTAGCACACTGGAATTTTTAAAATTTATGATTATGAATACAATTATAGGAATATTAGTTCTTATTGCACTTTGTGGAATAGCCTGGGACTTCGGAAGAATTGTTGTAAGAGTTAAACAATTAGCTGGTCCACAGCAATATGCAGTTACAATTAAGTATCCTCTTGGAGAAACAATTCAACAGGAGGTTTTGATTCTTAAGATGCACTTTAAGCCTGATTATGATTATCTTTGCGATATGGATCTTTGTAATAAGGTTAAAATTGCATTATCATTATGTCACAATGCTGAATATTGGTTTGATAAGAAGATAACAATTGTTGCAATATCAAAATTGTAATCAGTATGAAGGCAATAATCATATACTTCTATCCAGGTAGACCTGTAGCAAAAATAACTATTCCCATAGATCATATGAGAGGTAATTGGGGTGAATTGCATTTTACTGCATTGTTAGAGAATGCGACAAAAGATATATTAGTTAAACAAGGATATATAACTTCTGATGTTAATATTCTTAGTCTTGAGATAATTGATAATCAGTAGCAATACTTCGAGGATGCTGCATGATCGACCTTAATGATTATTTTTAAAACAAATATTATGTTTAATTACGAATTATATGATCCCGATTTTTATAATGTAAGATATTGTACTGATGGTGATGAATATGAAGATATAATTGAAGAACGAAAAATTAAGTTTAAAGAAGAGTATCTTAGATTATTAAATTCTGGGTTATCTGTATATGAAGTTGAAATGGTTCTTCTAAAAAGACGAGAAGTTAATATCTTTGAAAAATTATCAAAAACTCAGATAAGAGAAATGAATTACAAAAAAAATCAGCATGAATTGAGTAGAATGTGCAGATATACAAAAGGTACATATTACGGTAGAGTATAATATATGATAGGTTAAAGACTACACATCCATCGCGCGTTCAAATGTGTGACAAAAATTGTCGATAGTGGTAGAGTTGTTTTCCACAAGAAGCAGTTTCCTATCTATTAGGACAGTAATGAGTGAAATCATGCTGTCCACTAAAACATTATTATTATGAAAAAGTTTTTATATTGGTTAAAATGGACTACTATATTTTCAATAGGAACGTTCATTGTAACAGGAGTTATATTGTATTATATATCAATTCCTCATGGTTTATTGTTTTCTGAAGGATATGAACCATTAATTGCAATATCTGTTTTAGGTGGTATTATGGGAGGTTTTGGACAATTGAAAGATAAATATTGGTAATTATGAAAAAGTGTAAAGTAGTAATTGTTCCTGTTGAGGATAGGCTTCTTAAAAATAGAAAACAATACCCAATTGTTGTATGTGATAATGAAGATGTTCTTTATCCTTCTAATGCTAACTATATTAGTTATGAAGGACAATTGATATTATCTAATAGATTGCAGTTTGCTCATATTGAACTTCATGATGAAAATGGATATATCATAGCAAATACCGACAAAAGTGTTGTAAGATATACAGATATTCCTCAATCCTTTATTAATGAATTAATTGCAAGTAATGGATCAATTAAAGAAGTGATGGTTGAAGCCACAATAAACGATGTTAATTATTACATTACTGAAATGAAACCTAAGCTCACATCTTTAGGAGAAGTCATAATTCATCCTATAAAAACAGAGATAAAGATTTCTGATATTCCTGTTGAAGCTATTAAACTAATGATTGGTGATTTATTTTTCATAAATAGAAAAGCAGAAAACGTTAAAGTTGATCTAAGGTGGCCAATAAAAGTTCAACAATGGCTCAATGATAATAATCTCTAAAAAACTAAATTATAATAATATGAAAAACATTATTCTAGTATTTATTACATTACTCGCATTTTCATGCACGGAGCCAACAAATGGTCAAATTATTAATCATAATGATATTATAGGTCATTATGAGGCTGAACTAAAATGGCAACAATGGGAAACATTATACTATATAACAGTAAACTCTGATTATGTAGAGGTAAATAGTCTTAATGGCAATTTTATTTGTAAAAACATAGATAAAAACCCATCCGTTCTTAATAAATATTCATTTTATGCTGAAGCAGAAGACGATCTTTTTATGTCAATTGATTTTAGTGTAAGTGTTATCAATGATGAGATGGTATATTATGTGTCAATAACCACTATTGACAGTGTTGGAACAATTAGAGAACATAAAGGTTTTGCAACAAAAACAAATCATTAAATATGACAGCTAGACAATTTAAACAAAAATATCACTTAAAATACTTTAGAGGTGCAATTTTTAGTAATAACATATGTACTGGTCAATTGTTTATAGAAACAAGATCAAATACTGTATATTTTTGTCAAAACCACCAACCTGGAGCAAATAATAGTGCTATATCTAATTTCTTTAATAATTTATATAGATATAATTATGCTGTAGATTATAGGAGTGATTATACTTTTACATGGTGCGATCGAATAGAGCTGTCTGATACACCATTTCCAGAGGGTGATCGCATAAATAGGATTAATGAGCTATATCATAACAAAGAAGCTGGTATGTACTTAAGTGGTTCTCTTGAATCTTATTTAGGCGTATTATTTGTTGATGGTCATGGTAAAGTTTATTTTTGTACAGATTCTTATTTGCCTATTCAAGGAAATAGACTTATTCGACCAGGATTACATACCGGGAAACGCTATTCTTATCCATTGGAATTAAACCCAGATTATTCTTTTAATGTAAACCAAAATGTTACTATAACACTTACTGAAGCATTAATAGATAATATTCGTTCTCGAATTACAAATACTGAGCAATCAATTAACAGGAAGACAAAAAACCCAATTAAAAAAGTAAACAATATAGTAAATGTAACAATTGATGATATTGCAGACTGTTTTGATTGTTTGCCTGACGAAATAGAGATTGAAGGATATATTAAAGTTTAAAACATATGAAAGCAAAGAACAAAAAGAAAAAACTTGCAGATCGTGTTGCTGATTGGGAACAAATGCTCAGAAATGGTAAGGGTAAAGAGGTGAATGAAATGAGCTATAAAAAACCAGGTAGTCAACAAAAATAAACAGGTAGGCGGATGTAATGTAATGGTTAGCATGCGAATTTTGGGAATTCGTAGAGGTGTTCGAATCACACATCTGCCACAATTTAATTAACTAAATAATATATTGTTATTATGACAAAAGAAGAAATTATAGAACACTATCATTTAAAGTATTTTAGGGGTAATGTTGCAGGCACTTCAAGACAAATACATGTTGGTCAGATTATTGCAAAAACATTAATTACAAACCCTCAAGCTGTGGCGTTATATTTTTGTTCAGATACATTACCGGGGACAAATTTAGAAAGCATAAGAGTTCAATCTGGATATCTTTATAATTATTATATACAAACAAGTGATGGGACTTTTCCCGGATCCGAAGGACTTGTGTTATCGGATATGCCTTTTGAAGAAATACAAATAACACATGAGGTACCAACCCTTGCACAAATTATGGAGAGATATCATGATAAAGCTGTAAATCTTCGTGGTCATATTGGGGTTCTATATGTTAAAAACTCTAGTTTAATGTATTTTTGTTCTGACACATTAGAGGGAGCTTTTGACATGGAGGCTGTAGAGTATACTGGCAAAACTTACTCATATGCAATATTCATTACTGAACACGGAGAGACAGGAGACTCAATTATATTTTTAGATACAGCAGAAGAAGAAGCTATTGATGTTAATGAGCCAGTTTCTCAATATGGTTGGACTTCGTTTTTAAGCGATTTTATACAAAGCAGAAATAGTACCTCTGATTCGGTTGATAGGCATACTAAAAAATCTTCTTCACAAAAACCTAAAACAGTTGTTAAAATAACTATTGAGGATATAGCTGATTGTTTTAATTGTGATATTAACGAACTCCAAATAGAGGGATATAAAAAAGATGAGAACACAACAGTTTAATGATATCATATTAGATATTTATAGGGAACTATATGAGAATGCTGAACCTAAAGGTGATTTTGATGAACTTGTTGCTAATGCAACAATAGACCAATATGGTAGAAAACACATACCATTTATGGACTATGAAATATCACAGTATGATCTTGATAGAATAATTGATGAACATCTTATAAAACATAAACTTAAAGGACCAAGAATACGTTCTGTTGGCAAAAAAATAGACGCAAGTTGTATTAGAAACACAGTGTATTTAGGTTGTTCACCAAAGACTAAAAGAGAAAAATAAAATAAAACCTTAGTAATATTGATTTATTACTAAGGTACTAATTAAATTTAAATACTATGGCTTTTGATAAAGAATTGTGGGAAGAAATTTATGGTACTTCATCTAAATGGGTGTACTGTAAAGTAGGTGACAAAGTTTCAGATACAGAGCACGGATGGAAAGGTGTAGTAGTTGCCTTATCTAATAATAATCCATTAGAACCTAATGTTAAATATGATTTAACAGATGAAGAAATTGATAATATCTCTGGGTATTATAGTAAAGATGGTGTAGTATGTTATTTTACACCACAAGGTGGTTTAATGAAATTATAATAATATTATGTGGTTAAGTAGAACAATAGATGGTTTATATTTTGCACATAAAAATGAACCTAAAAGATTAGCAGAGTTTGGCATGTGGTCTTGTGGTTCTCATGCTGAAGAAAACATATCGGAATGGTTAGCTGTTGAATTATGTGACAAACATAATGAGTGTAGGCCAACATATGAGACCGGTCCAATAGAATTATTTACACACAAGGCAAGGTTATATTCATATCATTGGTGGTTATTATTAACCAGAGAATGGGAAGATTTAAAAAAATGTTTAAAATAACAATATTATGACAAAAGAAATATTATCAAAAGCAAATGAATTAAATAAAGATATCTCTAATTTAAAGATACTTATTAATTCAATAGATTTAACAAAAAAATTGGCTGTTACATGTAATGGTAACACCTTAGTGGTTCACCCATCAGACAGTAAGATCTTGCACGGAATTAAAATTGCATTAGAGGTTTTGATGAAAAATTTTGAAGAAGAATTTAATAATCTATAAAACAACAACAAAACACATAAAAATTAAGATTATGACAAGTGCATGTGAAGCAAGACAGAGAGCATTAAATTATATTGAAGATGAAATTCTTAGTGCAAGCAATAGGGGTATAACTGGTATTGAAATTGAATATCTTAGAAGAACTGAAGTTATTCAATTGCAAGATCTTGGATATAACGTCACAAAACATGAAGAGTATAATCCTAATTTGGATTGTGAAGAATATTATGAAATAACTTGGTAAAGAACATGAATATAATAATATGTGAAAAACAAGGCATTGTCGTTGTAGATGGTGTTATATATGAAAAACAAACGGAAATTGATTATGTAATAGTTGCTGGCCTGAAATGGGATAAGAAAAATATTACAGATAAATTATGTACATTTCAAGAAGCAAATAGTATTGCATTAAATGCATGCAAAAGACTTCCAACAAAAGAAGAGTTTCAAAAATTATCTAAATGCTATTCCGTTTGGGATAATGAATTAAAGGGAAAATGGTTCTCTAATGAAAAAAACGATTTAAAAAATCCAAATAAATCATTATTTCTTCCCGCCGCTGGCGACCGGAGTACCGACGGCGCGGTCTACAATCAGGGTACGAGTGGGAGCTACTGGTCGTCTACGCCGTACAGCAGCAGCTACGCCTACAACCTGAACCTCAATAGCAGTAACGTCTACCCGTCATGCAACGACAATCGCTCCCTCGGGTTTGCCGTTCGCTGCGTTAATAATTTAAACAAATAACAATATGACAGTAAAAGAATTAAAACAACAATTAGATGCATATCCAGATGATATGATAGTTGTTATATCAGGATATGAAGAAGGATTTGATGATATTCATATTGTAGAAGAAATAGAAGCATGTTATAGAGCTACGGCATGGTATTATGGGGCATACAGGAATGATTATCCTATATATTTATGGGAAACTGGCGAGCATATTAATAAAGGTAGTTTACCAGAAATTAAAGTATGTTGTCTAAAACGAAAAAATTATTGATTATGAAATACAAAGTAGGCGATAAGGTCAAAGTTAGAAAAGACTTAGAAATAAATTATAGTGGTAGAAATGTCTACCACTGTGTATCAAACATGCTTGACTATAGAGAAAAAATACTTACAATTGAATCAATAAATAAATTTGGATATCTTGTTAAAGAGAATAATTTTGGCTGGTCTGATTGTATGTTTGAAAACGATCGGGAACCTGAGTTTGGAGAATTAGTTCTGTGTGAAAAATATGGAAATAAAATTCCACAAAAACTTTATTTTGTAGCCAATTTGGAAGATTCATATATTGTTTCACGTTTTAATCCAGTATATTTCAAAGGTGATAGTTCTGAAATTATGTATACATGGAAGAAAAAATTTGTTTCTCCTATACCTGAAACTGTAGAACTCACAATGCAAGAAATTGCCGATAAGTTTAGTATTGATGTCAATAATCTTAAAATAAAGAAATGAAAACAAATAGAATAATAATTGTACCAGATATACATGGACGTAAATTCTGGCGATCAGTATTAAAGAACAAAACAGATACTATAGTCTTTTTAGGGGACTATAGTGATCCTTATCCTGATGAAGGCATAACACATGAAATGGCGATAGAAGAATTACATGATATTGTTGAATTTAAAGAATTAAACAAAGATAGAGTAATTCTTCTGTGGGGTAACCATGATTTAAGCCATGCATTTCCTAATGATTATGTTCATTGTAGGTGGGGTTCAGAAAAAACACAAAAAGAATACAATAAGTATTTTAGCAAAAGAAGTTTATTCCAAATTGCTTTTGAAGTAACTCAGAATAATAAAAAATATCTATTTACACATGCTGGAGTTGCTGATAGATGGTTAACTCAAAGAGGACCAAATATATTATATAATGCTACTGATATAAATAATTGGTTTGATAAAAGCCACACAAAAGGCAGTATGTTTAGTGACATAGGTAGATCAAGAGGCGGTTATGCTCCATGTGGTAGTTGTGTTTGGGCTGATTTATATGACCATATTGATGGCAATCACCAAGAATTAAAAGATTATTATCAAATATTCGGGCATACAAGATTAAACCCAAAAGAAGAATATAATAAATATGGACGAATTAATGAGTATTGGGCTATGCTTGACTGTCAAAAAGTGTTTGTTTTAGAAAACGATAAAATTAAGGTTTGGGATGGAAAGTAAAATAAAAAATGGTGATATTGTTAGGTTAAAAAGTGGTGGTCCAGACATGACTATTGTAAATCAAGAACCATTTGTTCCAACATTACACTACTGTGCCTGGTTTGATAATAATGGTATTAACTTATCTGCTTCATTTTGGGAACACACACTTGAATCGGTCAAAGAAAACGGAAGAATAGGATTTTGAAATGAAATGACAATATCTTTAAATAAACAAATAATTGAAAAATATGGGTTAACAGTAGGAGAGTGCTTATATCTAATTGGTAAGATTAATAAAATTGAACCAATACAAATGATAGAGCATTCTCTTATTTTAAAAGGTTTAATAGGCCATATGATGCATAATAATGTGCAGCATGGATATTTTCCCACAAATGAATCTAAAGAGCTAATAAGGCATATTATAGCTGATTCTGAAGACTTTTCAGAAAACGAAGATAATAAGCTTTTAGAATTAGCTAAATCCCTCAAAGATATATTTCCTAAAGGCAGTAAAGTTCCTGGTCATCAATGGACCGAAGGAGTTAAATTAATAGTTTTAAGACTAAAAATGTTCTTTAAGAAATATGGTAAATTTACAAACGAAGAAATAATTAACGCAGCAAAAGCATATGTTAGTGGTTATAATGGTGACTATCAGTATATGCAAACACTTAAGTATTTTATATTCAAAGATGTAAGAGGTGAGTCGGGAATGGTTGAGCCTCAATCTAAATTATTGACTTTTATTGAAAATTATGACCAAATCGAAACTCTTCGTTATGATTGGACATCTTCAATAAAATAATATAATATGGGATTATTTGATAGGGCATTAGCCACTATTAAGGACAATAAAGAAAGAGTAGAAAAAGGTTTGGTAAATGCCATACCACATAATTTTACAAGGTTTAGAGATGAATTTCCAGGTGTAGAAAGAAAGAGTTATATATTAATAACAGCTAATCAAAAAGTTGGTAAAAGCCAAATAACAGATGAACTATTTTTACACACTCCAATTCGTTGGGCTTATCAAAATCAAGATAAGATAAAATTGCGTATATTCTATTTTACATTAGAGCTTCCTAACGAACAAAAAGCAATGCAAATTATGTCAAATATTCTTTGGAGTATGACAGATTATAGAATTCGTATTGCACCTAAAGACTTAAGAAGTACAAATGTAGATAAACCATTACCAAAACATATACTTGATATATTAAATAGTGATGAATATAAAGAGATTTATAAATTTTATGAAGATCATGTAGAATTTATAAGTGATATTAGAAATCCCTATGGTATATATAAGTTTATGCGGGATTATGCTTTAGCAAATGGTGTAATGCATAAAAAAACCATTAAATATACTGATAAAAAAACTGGTCAACTAATTGAACGAGATGTAGATGATTATTATGAACCATATGATAAAGAAGAAATGGTAATAATGATTACAGATCATCTATCTTGTTTAAGCCCAGAAGGAGGAAAATCACTAAGAGAAGCAATGGTTGATTTTTCAAGAAAATACTGTATTGAACTTAGAAATGATTTCAAATATGTTATTGTTAATGTGATTCAACAAGCATTAGCTCAAGAATCAACAGAGAATATGAAAATGGGCCAACTAAAACCATCTGCAGCTGGTATAGGTGATGCAAAAGTTGTTGTACAAGACTGCGATTATCTATTAGGTCTTTATTCTCCATATAGACACAGTATAGAGAGTTATTGTGGTTATGATGTTAGGTTATTTAAGGATATTTAATATAATATAAATTTATTTGT
>QMCD01000273.1_pt1 | contig 47399 bp, 41 predicted proteins | sample 1821841 | NCBI WGS metagenome assembly QMCD01 (sample SAMN01991225, study PRJNA193472) | Termite gut metagenome, whole genome shotgun sequencing project. | isolation source: worker | host: Macrotermes natalensis
GTTGGTACGGTCCCAACGATCCGGTGTCGCTTTGGGACATCCGGCAGGCAGGAGCGACCGGAATTGTTACTGCCCTTCACCATATCAAAACCGGAGATATATGGACTGTCGGCGAAATTGAAAAGCGCAAAAAAATGATTGAAAGCGCCGGATTAACGTGGTCGGTGGTCGAAAGCCTGCCGGTACACGAACACATCAAAACGCAGGAGGGTAATTACAAACAGTACATCGAAAATTACAAGGAAAGTATTCGCAACTTAGCGGCTTGCGGCATAAAAACGGTAACATATAACTTTATGCCGGTGCTGGACTGGACGCGAACCGATTTGGCTTATACGATGCCCGACGGTTCCAAGGCGTTGCGCTTTGAACGGGCGGCGTTTATGACATTTGATTTGTTTCTGTTGAAACGTCCGGCTGCACAAACAGAATATTCTTCTGAGGATAAAGCCAAGGCGCAAGCCCGTTTCGATAAGATGAGCGATGCCGATAAACAGACGCTTGTCGATAGCGTATTGCTCGGACTACCGGGATCGGGAGAGAGCTTTACGCTCGAAGAGTTGCGTGTGCAGCTTGACCGTTACAAAAATATCAGCTCCGAACAGCTGCGGTCTAACCTGATTGACTTTTTGAAGGAGGTTACGCCTGTTGCCGATGAAGTTGGGGTAAGATTAGTGATTCACGCCGACGACCCGCCTTTTTCCATTTTGGGATTGCCTCGCATTTTGAGTACGGAGAGCGACTTTTTGAAACTGCGGGAAGCGGTTCCCAACCACTCCAATGGTCTTTGCCTTTGTGCCGGCTCGTTTGGTGTGCGGGCGGACAATGATTTGCCCGGAATGTTGCGCAGGCTGGGTGATTTTGTCCATTTTGTCCATTTCCGCTCAACGAAACGCGACAGTGAGGGCAACTTCTACGAAGCCAATCACCTGGAAGGCGATGTAGATATGTACAGCCTGATGAAAGAGCTGGTATTGCTGCAACAGCGGCGGGGAGAATCCATTCCGCTCCGTCCCGACCACGGGCATCAGATGATAGATGAATAAGAAAACCTATCCGGGCTACTCCTGCATCGGGCGGCTTCGCGGGCTGGCAGAACTCCGGGGACTGGAACTGGGGATTGTGCGGTCGGTCGAGGATTCGTTTGGAAAGTAAATATTTTCATTGGCGGGGGGGCTGTCTTCAAAAGTTAAGACAGTCCCTTTAGCTTTTGTTGATGCCGCTATAAAACATTAGACCTCTCCGGAAAATCAGAAAATTTCTTTGCGAACTTTGCGACTTTGCGTTTAACCCCAAAAGCGCAAGCGTATTCATCTATTTTAACGCAAAGACGCAAAGTTTTTAGCATTAATTATTTTCCGAAGAATTCTATTATCTTTAGCATTGCAAACACATCCGCAAAAGCAATAAAGATAACATTCTAAAATTATCCACAAGGACAAATTTTACTTTTTTATACCAGTTTGAAAGAGAAAATTCCCATTGGTTGGCGCTGTTTTGTAAACTGTGCTATTAAAGGGCACGAATTACAAAACAGCGCCAACCAATGGGAATTTTCTTGATTGGTTTTATAAATCTTTATCGGCGGAAAGTAATCATTTTGTTTCCATCTGGACATCCTGTCATTGCAATTATCAAATAACAAGATGTCTTTGATTTTTACTATTGTTTTCTTTTATCGAAAATGTTAGAATCATTTTTCAAGTATTTCTAATCTTGTTTTTAATGTATCATTTTCTTTTTTTAGTTCTATCATATATAGTGTCAACTCTTCAATTTTTTGCAACAGTTTTATCTGAAATTCACCCATATCCAATCCATTTTCAATCATATTGGCAGCCGGAGGTATTTCTGGTAAATGCTTGTTAGCTTGAATGAAATCGGACACCTCGTCAAGTGGTCTCAAAGCATAGTCTTCATCGAAAACAAAATCGGCTCCAACATTGGTGTTTACCCTTATTTCATGAGCACGGATGGTACCTTCAACATCAAGCTTGTAGTAAGGATTAATAGTGCCGATACCAACATTGCCATCCCCTCTGAATATAAATGAAGTACCTGGATTTCCGAGATCCATCATTCGTAAGAAATAACTCTTTTGGGCATTTTCCATAGTACTAAGAGTAGGAATATCAATACTCATTGCATTTATAACAGGAGCATCAGGATTAAAGGGAACAAACAGTTTCATATCTCCGACTATATCCAATCTTTTTTGCGGTTCGGCGACTCCAACGCCAATGTTTCCATCTCCTTTTACTATAAATCTTGTACTATTGCTTCCAACGTCTCTTATTTTTAAGAAATAGCTGTTTTTTGCGTTTGTCGAAGAATGAAAAGTACTAACATCAATAGTCATTGCATTTATGACAGGGGCAGCAGAATTATAAGGAACAGACAACAGCATATTTCCTGTTACATCCAGTTTCGCCTTAGGACTGGAGGCGCTGCCTATGCCGACGCTACCATTGACATACAGCCCATTTGCCGGAGGTGTTGACGAAGCCCCGACTGCTAAACCTCCATTGTAATGTGACAACAAAGTAGCAGAACCTGCCGGATTATTTATCCTCAATCCGTTTTGAGTACTAGAAGTGGCCTGAATAGACAATTTATTGGCAGTAGTAGCCGTTAGTCCGATTCCAAGATTACCTGTCGTTGGGGATAATGTTGCAGCGTTTGTTCCATACGTCCAGGATGTTGTTTGCGCATTTAAACTGATTGACAATGCAGCGAGGCAAAAAATTGCGAGTGAAATTTTTAGAGTTCTCATTTTTTAATAGTTAATATTGTTCGTTTTTGTGATTTTGTACAAAGATAAGTATATAATTGAACCCAAACAACTATTTTTAGACATCTTAACCATAGGTTTTAACCTGCGGTTATACTTAATGAATTACAGTGAATTTTCGTATGAGTAAAAAATGCTTTTTATACATTGACTTACAAAGTATTATCGGATACTGAAAGAATTTGCTAAAACTTTTTACTGTGGAGGTTGTTCTTATTGTTCAAAATAAAATATAATGAATAATACGGGAATCAACTATTTAACCTGGGATTCTGATTTCTTCGGAAAAAAAACCGGACAGGTTCCGGTTAAGAATACCAATCATATTGTATCTGTTTTACAGCGGGCAAAGGAAGCAGGCTATCAATTAATTTATGTTTTTGGAAATAGAGATTTTTTTATTGACGAAAAGATTTTAAAACAATTCAACGGGCGCTTGGTAAACAGGAGAGTCTTGTATGAAAAGAGAATAGGAGAAATAAAAGCACAGCCGCTCATTGTCTCAGAATATAAAAGTGACAAGCTCACACCTGAATTAGAACAACTTGCGTATGAAAGCGGTAAATATTCGAGATTTAGGTTAGATGAAAATTTCACAGAGAATGATTTTTATCGGATGTACAAAATCTGGATAGAAAATTCGCTAAAAAGAAAAACTGCCGATAAAGTATTTGTAGTCGAAGAGAACGGGCAAATAAAAGGAATGATAACGTTGAAAATTATGGAAAAAGAAGGACACAATGGCTTACTTGCCGTTTTGCCCGGTATGAAGGGCAAAGGTTATGGAAAGGCGTTAATTTCCGCTTGCGAAAGTGAATTACTAAGTAAAGGTATTCATAAACTCAAACTTCCGACACAGTTAGAAAACAAGCAAGCCTGCAAGTTTTACGAAAAATGCGGTCTTCAAGCAAAAGAAATTACTAATGTTTATCATTTTTGGCTGTAAAATGCAACAAAACAGAAATTAGATTTCCGTCTGTCATTAGACAAAACGCTAATATAAAACACCATCAAATATGATACCATTCAACAAGCCATATCTAACAGGCAAAGAAACGCAGTATATCGAAGATGCTGTCCGTTCCGGGAAAATTTCGGGCAACGGAATGTTTACTCAAAAATGCCAACGGTTTTTTGAACAAAAATACGGTTTCAAAAAATGTTTGCTCACCACTTCCTGTACCGATGCGTTGGAAATGTGCGCTATTTTGGCAGATATTCAGCCGGAAGACGAAGTGATTATTCCGGGGTTCACTTTTGTTTCTACCGCTTTGGCTTTTGTCAGGCAAGGTGCGAAAATTGTTTTTGCCGACAGTTATGAAAATAATCCCAACATGGATGCCGGCAAAATAGAGGAATTGATTACACCCAAAACGAAAGCAATTGTTCCGGTTCATTATGCAGGTGTAGCTTGCGATATGGACAAAATTACGGCATTGGCAGAAAAATATAATTTGCTGGTTATTGAAGATGCTGCACAAGCCGTTGATTCATATTATAAAAACAAGCCGTTGGGTTCAATTGGGCATTTATCCGCGTTTTCTTTCCACGAAACAAAAAATATCATTTCGGGCGAAGGCGGGTTATTAGCAATAAACGATGAACGATTTATCCACCGCGCCGGAATTATTTGGGAAAAAGGTACCAACCGGACCGAATTTTTCCGCGGCAAAGTGAATAAATACAGCTGGATAGATACCGGAGGCTCGTTTTTACCTTCGGAAATTATAGCTGCGTTTCTCTGGGCACAGATAGAAAACCTGGATAATATACAAAATAAACGCAAAGCTATTTGGAACGCATATTACGAGAGATTAAAACCTTTGGAGGAAAAAGGATTTTTTCGTTTGCCCGGAATACCGGAGTATGCAGCCCATAATGCTCATATATTTTATTTAATTTGCAATTCGTTGGAAAATCGTACAACGCTGATTGAACATTTGAAAGAAAACGGTGTTTTGGCAGTTTTTCATTATCTTAGTTTGCACCGCAGCGAATTTTACAAAAATAAACACGATGGGAGAAATTTGCCAAATTGCGATAATTTTGCCGGTTGTCTGGTCAGATTACCTATGTTTTATGAGTTATCTAAAATTGATTTGGAACAAATAATAACGGATATAATTCATGGCGAATTTAGATGAAGACATTTTTATCTGAAATAGCTCTTTTTCGTTAAATTGAAATCTTCGCGTTTTTGCGCCTTTGTTCTTTGCGTTAAAAATTAATTAAGTACTTGCTTTTTCATTGAACGCGAAGGTAACAAAGGAGCAGAGATTAATAAACCCAAATAGCTTCTTAAATTATTTGATGAAAAGCGGCAGGTATTTTCAACTTATAAGTTTTTGAAATTTGAATGAGACTTTAGAAGACTGTTTTCTAATTTTGTGTGTTTTACTTATCAAAAATAAATTCATGTTAAAAAACATAAATACGAAGAAAACTATTTTGGTTTTGAGAGTTTTTGAATGTATCTTTGTTGTGTTTTTATGACGACTAATAATAAATGGATGCAGAAGTTAAAGATAGGATTATAGAAGGGGCAAGCACGCTTTTTGCCGAAAATGGAATAAAAAGCATCACAATGGATGAGTTAGCCCAATATCTTGGAATGTCTAAACGCACAATATATGAATATTTCAAAGACAAGGAAAGTTTGGTTAATGAATGTATGCTGCATATAGAGCATACACAGGATCAAAAAATGAAAGAGATATTCGATCTGTCCGAAAATATGTTTGAGGCATTGATCAAAATGTATCAGGAAAGTCTTGTTAAGATGCAGGTAATCAGCAAGAAATTTATTGAAGACATCAAAAAATATTTCCCTGAAATAAGACAGCGGCATGAACAAAAAAAAGAGGAGAGAATCTGTCTGAGCGTTTGTTTTTTTCAAAAGGGAATTGATGAAGGGTTAATCAGGGATGAACTGAATCCCGAAATTCTCAGCATACTCATTTCCACTGAAATGGAATTACTCTTTAATGGGAATTTTTCCGTTTCTACCAAATTTTCATTCTTTGATGTATACAAAACACTCTTTATCACTTTTTTAAGAGGAATTGCCACCGCTAAAGGATTGGCAATCATGGATAATTACGCAAAAGCAAATAAGTAAAATAAAAATAATGAACACGAAAAATTTATTTAGAGGAGTATTGATTACGGCATTGTGTGTCTTAGCGCAAGTAAATGCGTATGGGCAGGAGGCTGTTGCGGCATCAGAACCGGAACAAACACAAACGTTGAACCTTGACTTATCGCAGGCTATTACCATTGCCATAAGCAACAGTCCGACAATCAAAGTAGCGGATATGGAAATCGAAAAAGCCGATTACGCACGGAAGGAAGTTATTGGAGGGCTATTTCCAAACATCGGAGCATCGGCATCTTACCAGCGGACGATAGAAAAGCAGGTAATGGCGGGACTTGATCCGGGTGCTTTCACTTCGGGAATTGCCGGTATGCTGACGCCTGTCTATGGGGCGCTTGCCGAATTGGGACAACCCATTATACCCCCTGCCCAGGAAAGCGGCAGCAGCGAACCGATGAAAATTGGTATGGATAACGCTTGGACGGCAGGGTTCAGTGCAGGTATGCCCCTTATCAATGTGCCGCTCTGGCGATCTGTCAAGTTGTCTGCAGAAGCCGTTAACAGTAAGGTTGAGGCGGCTCGCGCCTCTAAAATAGATATGGTTGCAGCCGTGACGGATGCCTATTTCGGTATTTTGAATGCACAGGATTCATACAATGTCCTGTTGAAAAGTTATGATACGGCAAACGAAAATTTAAGAATTGCCAAAACAAGATTTGAGCAGGGAATAGCTTCCGAGTTTGATATGATACAAGCGGAAGTTCAAGTGAAAAATATGTTGCCAACCCTTTTGTCTGTCCAAAATGGAATAGAATTGGCTAAACTTCAGCTGAAAGTGCTTATGGGAATTCCGGCTTCGTTGCCGGTAACCGTGGTAGGTGCGTTAGCCGACTACGAGCGCGACATGTTTGAAGTTGTTAGTATGAATGATGTTGACACCACATTATCCGGCAACTCAACCATGCGCCAGTTGGAAGTTTCCGCCAAACTGCTCGAAAAACAGCTAAAGCTTACGAAAGCCCAATGGTATCCGACACTCTCGCTTTCATTTGTTTACCAATGGGTTTCAAACAACAATGATTTCAAGTTTTCTGAATACCAAGTATTTCCATATAGCGTGGCTGGTCTTACCCTGTCTTTCCCTATTTTCCAGGGAGGATCCCGCTATTACAAGCAAAAGCAAGCCCAAATAGCCTACGACGAAATGGCTTACACCATGGAGAATGTGCGCCAGCAGCTGGGAATGCAATTACAGGCAAGTGTTGACCAGATTCGCGTGTCGGTCGAACAGATAGGCTCTACCAAGGAGGCGGTAACATTAGCAGAAAAAGGGGTAGCAATCTCGCAAAAACGCTTTGAAGTGGGTGCAGGTTCTTCGCTGGAATTAATATCTTCCGAAAATGCGCTGACACAAGCCCGGCTCAACCATTACCAATCCATCTACGATTACATCGTTGCCAAGAATGCGCTGGATAAGGTGTTGGGGGATGCTTATAATGAGTATGTTAAATAGATTAAAGTTTAAGGTTTAAAAGTTTAAGGTTTAAGGTTGAAAATTATTAAGAACGATTATATGAAAATGATTAAGCAATTAACAGGAATGATGTTGGCATCATTAGTTTTATTTTCTTCTTGCGGAAATAAAGAAGCGCAGGAAAAGCAAGCAAAAGATGCCGTGGTGGACACAATATTGATAAAAGTGGATACGGCAAGATTGTTGTCGGTGGAACAGTTGTACAGTTTTACTGCCACCGTAGAGCCGGAAGTGAAAAATAACATTGCTGCCACAACGCCCGGACGTATCGTTGAGATATTGACGGAAGTGGGCAAACAAGTACAAAAAGGCCAACTATTAGTCAAAATGGACCCGACCAATCTGTTGCAAGTACAAACACAGCTTGCCAGTTTGGAAGTTGACTACAAGCGAGCATCTGAACTTTACGAGGCAGGTGGTGCATCCAAGCAGATGGTTGACCAGCTGAAAGTGCAACTGGATAATCTCCGTACAACGTACAACAACTTATCGGAAAATGCTAACCTTGTCAGCCCGATTACGGGGGTTGTGACGGCTCGCAATTTTGACAACGGCGATTTATATTCAGGCGCAATGCCGATCCTGACTGTTATGCAAATCAATCCGGTAAAAATCAAAATCAACGTTTCCGAGTCATTCTTCTCGCAAATCAAAATGGGAATGGGTGTGGAAGTTCTGTTGGACGTTTATCCGGATGAGAAATTCCAGGGGAAAGTCAGCTTGATATACCCGACTATTGATGAGTCAACCCGTTCGTTTGCCGTAGAAATTACGATAAACAATCCGAATATGCGTGTACGCCCGGGAATGTACGCCAAAGCAACATTGAATTTCGGTACGCAAAAAAGCATTGTGATTCCGGATGTCGCTATTCAAAAACAATCCGGATCAAACGATAAGTTTGTATTCACGGCAGTAAACGGTGTAGCTCAATATCATAGAGTCGAATTAGGAAGACGTATGGACGACAAGCAGGAAATACTTTCGGGTATAAATGCCGGAGACCTTGTAGTTACTGCCGGACAAGTACGATTGATTGACGGAACAAACGTAACGATTAAGAATTGAAAGTTGAAAATTGAAAGTTGAAAATATGGGAAAAATGCTCATTCTTAACTTTCAATTTTCAACTTTCAACTCTCAACTTTTCATTATTAACTCTTAATTTAAAAAAAAATATGTCATTATATTCATCAGCGGTTAAAAAGCCGGTTACCACAGCCCTAATATTTGTGGGTCTTGCCGTTATCGGGATGTTTTCCTTCTCCCGGTTGTCGGTAGACTTGTTTCCGGAAATTGAAGCAAATGCGCTTACCGTTATTACAGCTTATCCCGGAGCAAGTGCCTCCGATATTGAAACGAACGTCACGCGTCCCATTGAAGACGTATTGAATTCTGCGGAAAATCTAAAGAAAATTACTTCCCAGTCGAAAGACAATATGTCGCTTGTAACGTTGGAATTTAACTACGGGACAGACATTGACATTGCCACTAACGATGTCAGGGATAAAATTGATATGGTCAAGTCTAACCTTCCGGACGAAGTGAGCAACCCGATTATCTTCAAGTTCAGTATGGATATGATTCCTGTTGTGATTTATTCGGCAACAGCGAAAGAAAGTGTCAATTCCTTATATAAAATCCTGGATGAAAAAGTTGCCAACCCGCTTAACCGAGTAAGCGGAGTGGGGGCTGTAACTATTGCCGGAGCACCGCAGCGCCAGGTTCAGGTAAATGTATCTCCTGCTAAACTGGAAGCATATAACCTCACGGTGGAGCAAATTGCCAATACCATTCAAATGGAAAATATGAATGTTCCGGCAGGTAGCTTTGATGTTGGTTCACAAACGTATGCGTTGCGTATTGAGAGCGAGTTCAAGTCAAGCGACCAGCTGCTTGATATTGTAGTAGGAAACCGCGGCGGGGCAAATATTTTTCTCCGCGATGTTGCAACCGTTAACGATACTATTCAGGCGCGTATCCAGGAAACATATACCAATGGAGTGAAGGGTGCTACTATTGTAGTGCAAAAGCAATCGGGCGCAAATACCGTTTCGATTGCGAAAAAAATCGGAGAAGAGATACCGAAATTACAAAAAACGCTGCCGCCGGATGTTGAACTGTCGTTGATTATGGATACATCGACCTTTATTGAGGATTCAATTGGCAACCTGACCGAAACCATTTTGCTGGCAATTGTTTTTGTGATAATTGTAGTCGTATTCTTCCTCGGAAGATGGCGGGCAACATTCGTTGTTATTATTGCTATTCCGATTTCTTTAATTGTCTCCTTTATCTATCTGATGGTAACCGGCGGAACGCTGAATATCATCTCGCTCTCGTCCCTGTCGATCGCAATCGGTATGGTGGTGGATGATGCTATTGTGGTACTCGAAAATATCACCAACCACATCGAAAGGGGAAGTATGCCTAAAGAAGCGGCAGTTTACGCTACAAACGAGGTGGGTATAGCCGTTATGGCATCTACGTTGACCATCGTTGCGGTGTTCTTTCCGCTGACAATGGTAACGGGATTAGCCGGAGTAATGTTCGGGCAATTAGGTTGGATGGTAACCATCATGATTGTAACCTCGCTCGTTGTGGCATTGTCGTTAACCCCGATGCTCTGTTCGCAATTGTTGCGCCAGACGCATACGCAAGGGAAATTGTTTGACAAGCTATATGCTCCTATCAAGAATATGTTGGATAAGCTGGATCATTTCTATTCCCGGATAGTAAACAAGGCAGTAAGAAACCGTTGGAAAACCTTAGGATTGACTTTCCTTCTTTTCATAGCCATTATGATTCCGGCGATGCAATTTATTAAATTCGACTTTATGCCGGCATCCGATAACAGTATGATTGCGGCCAGTGTATATCTCCCTACCGGTACCCGGATGGAAGTCTCGCGCGCCACTGCAATGAAAATCGACAGCATATTGGAAAAAAATTATTCGGAAATCAGGGTACGGTCATTTTCCGTAGGGCAGGCAGACGAAAACAATACGTATGCGGCTATGCAGGAGAATTCGACCAACTTGATTAGCTACCGCCTCCGGTGTAAGGATTTGGAAGACCGCGGCCGCACCATTTATGAAATTTCCGATGCGCTTCGTAAGGACCTGGCAAATATGCCGGAACTGTATAAATTTGTAGTAACTCCGGGAGGCGGAGGCGGTGGAATGGGAACCGGTGCAAGTACGGTAGACGTTGAAATCTATGGATTCGATTTAGATGTTACCGACCGCATTGCCAATGAAATGAAGCGCAGGCTGTCGAATGTAGAAGGATTGCGCGACCTGATATTCAGCCGTCAAGACTACCGCACGGAATATCAGATTGTGTTCGACCGTGAAAAATTAGCGGAAAATGGCCTGAATTCCGTTACTGCTGCCACATTTGTCCGTAACCGGATGGCAGGATTGATTACTTCTAAATTCCGCGAAGATGGAGATGAGTATGACATTGTAGTACAGTTTGACGAAAAATACCGCCAATCGCTTGACGAAGTTAAAAACATTACCGTTTTGAATGCGATGGGGCAACCCGTGAAAATTATGGAATTGGGTAAGGTGATAGAAACGCAGACTCTCCCTCAGGTTGACAGGCAAAACCGCCAGCGCATCATAAAAGTACAAGGCTCGCTTTTCAACAGAGCATTGAGCGAGGTGGTGGCTGATGTCAACACGCAAATTGACGAAATGCAACGCGATGGAATGATTCCGTCCGAAATTGGTATCAGTATCGGTGGAACGTATGAAGATCAACAGGATACGAATACTGACCTTGTATTACTGATGGCTCTTTGTGTATTATTGGTTTACATCGTAATGGCGGCACAGTTTGAATCGTTAACTTATCCGTTTATCATTGTATTGTCGCTGCTCTTCGGATTGGCGGGCGTGTTGCTTGCCTTGATGCTTACCGGTCAACCGATGAGTTTGATGGCAATGATCGGATTGGTAATGTTGATTGGTATTGTGGTGAAAAACGGTATTGTGTTGATTGACTACATCAACCTGAACCGTGAGCGGGGAATGTCGATCGACAAGGCGGTTATTTCTGCCGGAAAGTCAAGGTTGCGTCCGATTTTAATGACGACAGCAACCACGGTTCTTGGTATGATTCCGCTGGCTATTCCTCGTGGAGCCGGTTCGGAAATGTGGCAGCCGATGGGTATCGCTATCGTGGGCGGTCTGGCACTCTCTACAATACTGACCCTTATTTATGTTCCTTCGTTGTACTCCATATTCGGTGCTAATGGAGTGATAAGAAAGAGAAAGAAATTTAAAAAGATGTATAATAAATAGTTGAAAGTTTAAAGTTGAAAGTTGAAAATTGAGGTTTTCTCAGTAAATCAACTTTCAACTTTCAATTTTCAACTTTCAATTTTAAAACAAAATGAAAGCAGTATTCATTCCCTATAACGAAGCATACAAAGATCGCCTAATAGTAATATTAGACAAGTTGAACATCAGAGGTTTTACCAATTGGGACGGCGTTCAAGGACGCGGTACCAAAAGAGGAGAGCCGCATTACGGTACGCATGCCTGGCCCTCTTTGAATTCTGCAATCTTTACCGTGATTGAAGATGAAAAAGTGGATAAATTATTGGAAATCCTGCATAATCTTGATAAGCAAACCGAAGATCAAGGATTGCACGCTTACGTAATGAATGTGGAGAAGATGATTTAGATGCTGTTTGAGTTATTTATTAGCCTGGGTTTTGGATAAGGCGATATACCGGAGATAGCCCGGATGGGCTTAATTTTCATAACCTTATGGTCAACGACCGGCTGTAGTTTAATTTCGCGTTGCTATCTTGTCTCTAACGGGACAGATGACAACGCGATTCTTAACTACAGCCTCAACGATCTAAGGTAAAATGACACAAACAACGTGGCCTAAAAGGCAAAACAACTTACAAACAGCTTAAAAATTCTGCCGGGCAGTGTTTGTCCTGGCTTTTCCTCTTCAGCTTGCGCTTTGCTTTCCTGAGGTTATGAAAATACGGCTTTTCCAAAGCCCAGGCTAATAAATAACTCAAACAGCCTCTTAAAAAAAATCCGCCGGAAATTATGCTTCCGGCGGATTGGAAAAACAGGAGGTTACTCATAGGAGAGGTATATTTATTTATAAAATGTTTACAAAAACAAGTTGATTAATCCATATTAGTTTTAATCATTTAGGATAGAGTAGGTTTAGTAATCTAATCTTTACCTATAACAATATTGAAGCAATTTGGTTCAAAGTAGTTGTATATTTTTCTTTTTTTTTCTTTTTTATGTTGAAAAAGAGAACAAAATATTATTGTAAAAACAAAAAAACTGTTTTTTTGTAAAAAATGATATTACAGCTATGCCTTACCATGCTTAAAAAAATGAACGAAGCCGGAAGGTTGCGTACAATAGACAATCTTCTGAAGCTGCGTTGTCAGTTAGACAGTGAAATTCCTCCAAAAACGGTAACAGATACCTTATTGTTTGCAACTTGGAATCTTCATTGTTTTCCACCCTTTTATTGGGGTAAATTTATAATTAATCCCTAACTCCGCAGTTTTTAGGTAGTCTATATAATTAATTTTCTAATTTACAGTATTTTACACACTTTAATAAACGCTCTATCATACCCCGTCTATTTTTTTTATAATTTACTAAAAATCAATACAATACTTTGATAGACTACCTAAAAACTGCGGAGTTCGGGTTTAATTTTGTAGAAAGCAAGATGATTGCAAATTGTGAAAAAAAATTTTATCTGTGCAAGTCCGTGTATTCTGCGTTATCCGCGTTCTTTTTAGACACTCCCTACTTGATTGCGCGGCAGCGAAGGAAGGGAAAACGAGTGAATAAATAGAGATATCTGATAAAAATATTCAGTATATTTTGGCAATCTAATAATTTTGAGTAAATTTACTCGCAGTATTGAGTAAATTATTTCAAGATGTACGAACGTCCTTATTTGAAGCAAATTAAATCAAGGATAGAAGAGCCGCGAAAGTTTATTCAGGTAATTCTTGGTCCTCGCCAGGTGGGTAAAACTACTATGGTAAGCCAATTGTTGTCTCAATTATCCATCTCATCTGTATTTGAGTCTGCTGATGCCATTACAGCAACTAACCAGGCTTGGCTGATGCAAGCCTGGGAGACAGCCCGGCTGAAAATGAAAGCCTCCGGCGCTTCGGAATATCTTCTTGTGATCGATGAGATTCAGAAAATAGATAACTGGAGTGAAGTTGTCAAGCTGCAGTGGGATAAGGATACTCGCGAGAACGTAAATATCAAGGTTATCCTGCTGGGGTCATCCCGCCTCCTTATTCAGAAAGGTTTAACGGAGTCGCTGGCCGGCCGTTTCGAGACGTTTTATCTTGGCCACTGGTCATTTGCCGAAATGGAAACTGCATTTGGCTGGGCAATTGAGCAATATATTTATTTCGGAGGATACCCCGGTTCTGCGTTGTTGATCAATGATGAAGAGCGCTGGAAAAGCTATATAAAAGACTCACTTATAGAGACGAGTATTTCCAAAGATATTTTGATGCTGACCCGTGTGGATAAACCCGCATTGTTGAAGCGGCTGTTTGAATTGGGTTGCTTGTATTCGGGACAGATTCTCTCATATACTAAAATCACAGGACAGCTGCAAGATGCCGGTAATACGACAACTTTAGCGAACTATCTTAAATTATTGTCCGATTGTGGTTTGTTAGGCGGATTGGAAAAATATGCCGGAAGCGTAATCCGGCAACGATCATCCAGTCCTAAGTTCCAGGTATATAATAACGCATTGCTAACATCGCAAGATGATGAAACCTATTCGACTGCCATTGTAAACCCAAAGCTGTGGGGCAGGTTGGTTGAGTCATCCGTTGGTGCTCATTTACTCAATCATTCGATATCCGGGAAATATAATCTCCATTACTGGCGGGAGGGGAATAATGAAGTAGACTTTATACTTGAAAAAGGAAATAAGGTAATTGGGCTGGAAGTAAAAAGCGGTGCCAGTGCAGATAACGCAGGAATGGGTATATTTAACGGGAAATTTCATCCTGATAAAATGCTGCTGGTCGGTACCGGCGGGATTTCTTATGAGGAATTTTTGAAGATTAATCCGAGAGAGTTGTTTTAAAAATGGGGTTGTCTCAAAAGCCCGTCATTCCGCGCTTGACGCGGAACTCCCTAAAAAAAACAGCGCTGATTTTTAGGGGATTGCGGGTCAAGCCCGCAATGACGAAGCGTATTTTTCGATTTTAGAAGACAGCTCCTTAATAACATGCTGCCCTAACGGGCGAGGGGGGAGGACGCTCTCTTCGCCTGTTAGGGCGATATGTTATTAACCGCAGGTTTTAACCTGCAGTCATTTCAACTCCTAATTCGTTGTTTTTACATAAAAATCATTACGTCCATTGCATTAAACCTTTTATTTGATATATTTGTATCCCATTAGAAATTAAATTTTTGAATGAGAAAAAGCACTATCTATTCTCTTGTCGTCTATTGGATGATTGCTGTCGTTTTTTGCGAGGGGGGGCATGCCCAATCCTATCGTTCGCAGGAAACCATCGCTTATATTGAAACTTATTATAAGATTGCTGTCCGGAATATGATTGAATACAAAGTGCCGGCAAGTATCACGCTGGCTCAGGGTATTTTGGAATCGGGAAGCGGAAGAAGCGAGCTAGCTAAAAATGCCAACAACCATTTCGGAATCAAATGTACCAGCGATTATACCGGCAAAAAGTATTTGAAAGATGATGACAAGAAAGAGGATTGCTTTCGGGTTTATCCTCACGCTGAGGGTTCATACCAGGACCACTCCCTTTTTCTGACAACAAGGAAACATTACTCAAACCTGTTTAAATTGGCTATTACCGATTATAAAGGATGGGCAAAAGGGCTGAAAGAAGCCGGTTATGCAACCAATCCGAAATACCCGGAGTTGCTGATTGCCGTTATTGAACAAAACAAGTTGTATGAATATGACCGGAACCCGGAAAAATATTTGAACGAAGAGGAACAAAGTTTTAATAAGTTAGTAATTCCTTCAGCAAGGGTAGTGGTAGAACAGGATGTTTTTGAGGAGAAAGATGAAGTCAACGGTGTAAAGTGTATTTTGGTAAAACCGGGCGATACTTTTTACGGATTATCTCGAAGATATGATATTTCGATTGAAAAGTTGAAAAAATACAATGACTTTCCGGATGACCATGTATTGAAAGCCGGAGAGTATGTTTTCCTGCAAAGGAAAAGGAAAAGGTATGAAGAGCAAAAATACCATGAGGTTGGGAAGGGAGAGACAATTCACTTCATTTCCCAAAAATATGGAATCAGAAAGCGCAGCTTGATAAAGCGAAATGAATTGGAAGAGGAAGTTTCGGAAGGAATGATATTAGAACTCAATTAATTATAAAAAATAAATATTAATGAAAAAATTATTTTTTGGACTTTCTATATTGTTGAATGTTGTATTGTTAGCTCTGTGTATTTATCAGATGTCGAGACCTAAGGCAGTGCAGGTAAAAGATAATTCGGCTTTAACTTACCGGTACCTGCAACAACGCTTTACCATCGATAACGGCGATATTGTTTTTATTGGAGGAAAACAAGTTGCAGATTGTGCCTGGCACGAATTGTTGGACAATTGCAGGATAAAAAACAGAGGTATTCCGGGAACCCGCATACGCGATGAATTGTCGAGGTTAAACGTTGTATTGCAAAACTCTCCTTCCCAGCTGTTTCTGTTGCTTGGAATAGACGATCTTCGTGCAGGTGTGCCGCCGGCCTCGGTATTTGAACAGTATAAGGAGCTGGTGCTGGCTGTCCGTCAAAAATCGCCGATGACGGAAATTATCATTCAATCGGTATTACCTGTAAACGACCGGTTGCCTTATTCTGCCGTAAAAGTCAAACCGGAAGATATTGGGACATTAAATCAAATGTTGAGAGAATTTGCATTGGATAATAGGATTGTTTTCTTGAATCTATACAATGATTTTGTAAGCGAAAAAGGTCTTCTTGCTCCGGTTTTCTCTGTAGGCGATGGTTTTCTTTTAAACGCAACCGGCTATGAAATGTGGCGGGAAAGGGTAAAATCATTCGTAAGGTAATATGCGGCGGGGTTATTAACTCCTCTTGTTAAGTTTTTTAAATCTTGATTTGCATTGTTAACTGTTAAGCCAATGGTCTATCATAAAAAAAATCAGTTCCTTTTTCTTCTTTTCGCGTATATTTTCTTTTTCTCCTCTTTTGAAGCACCGGCGCAGGAGAAAGAACAAATAATATTTGAGAAAACAGAACACGATTTCGGCAATGTTTACTTGGGCGAAGGGGCTGTCGAGCATTGTTTCGTTTTTCGCAACGAGGGAGAGGAGCCGTTACTAATAAAAGATGTACGGTCATCCTGCGGATGTGTCTACGGAAGCTGGATAAAAAAGCCGGTTGCTCCCGGCGATAGCGGTTTGGTATGTGTTACTTATAAAAATAATATGAGCGGTGTTTTCCGGAAAACGGTAAAAGTGATTTCAAATGCCGGAAAAACACCTTTGGTAGTCAAGGGAACTACGATCCGGAAGTAATTAAATTTTAGAAGTTGTTTGAGTTATTCAACAGTTAACCCTGAACCAACGGCCAGCCTTAATAAATAACTCAAACACTCTCTAAAACAGACAATTCAAAACCATTTGGAAGAACGTGCATTGAACGATGAACTATTTGCCGTTTCATTCAGAAAACCCAATAAAAGCATTGACGATTTCATTATCTACATTTTGAATACTGTACAGAAAAGTGGCTGTAACGGATTTACCGATGATGAGGTTTACTCAATGGCAGTCCATTATTATCCAAAGTATATTTCTATCCAAAGTGCAGAACTTATTTTTATTGATTTATAGTTAATTATTTTGGTTACTTGTTAGTTATACTTTTGATAATGACAAGCTAAAAATATGCAAATGAAGCTTCTTTTGAAGATGGTTGATATAATTTTCGTGATTACGAAATCAAATTTCATGGTTAAGTATTATCTTTATATCGTTTAAAAAATCAGTTGCCATGAGAGAATATTCTAAGAAGCCCGAAAATCAATCCCGTACATTGGATAGTAATCCAAGAGCATCCAAACAAGCTCCTATTGAGATTATCTTACAACGGTATAAAAACTTACAATCATGTGCGTCAGAGAAAGACGAAGAGCCGCTGCAAGGTAAATTCGAAAAAATGCCAAATAATCTGATTCAATTTTACAGGAATGAGGTTATTCAAATGGTCGATCGAAGCGTTTTACCAGCAAATTATGCAGGAGCCGCCGGAACCACTTTGGGAATAGCTGCTGCTAATATGCGGGCTCACGGAGAGCCTCACTCAAACGTATTAAGGGCTTCACTTGTTAATGATTCCGGTGTTGTAGACCCAATGACAGTCGGGATTGATAACCAAGCACATCATATCGTAGAGGCCAACGATCCGGCAGCAGCAGACTCAAGATTATTATTACAGGGAGCAAATATTGATATAGATTCTCCAATAAATGGAGTTTTGCTTCCAACTTCTGAAACCGATGATACAGGAAATGCAACTATACACAGAGGAGGACACCGAGAAGCTTATGCGTTTTGCATTCACAGATCTTTAACGCATGCAATAAACAGTGCACCAGGTCTTTTACCCCCAATGAATAGTACATATGCGAAAGATAATGCAAGAAACCTCGCAGCAGGAGGGCTATTATGGGGGCCTCGTTCCTTGTGGTTAAGAGGAGTGTTGATTAACAGATTGGGCCAAATTAGAACTGTATTACTCTCTAATATGGTACCTATAAATAATTCTGTCGATGCCGAATTTATTGCAAATAGTCAGGGAGCAATCAGCATTTATTCCATTTTTAAAAATGCCGGCATAATTTATTAAATCACTAATTTACCATAGACATTACATATCCTGCTTTGACTAGGAATAAAGCAATGCAAGGATATAAAAAACTGTATCAGCAAAGAATAAATGTAAATATTGCAAACACAGTTTTTGTTGTGGATTTTCATCTGGACGAAGATGAACGAGATTTTAACCCCTGCCTGGAAGGCAGAACTTTTAAGTTGTTTGTAAGTTGTTTTGCCTTTCAGGCAACGTTGTTTCTGTCATTTTACCTTAGGTCGTTGACCCTAAGGTTATGAAGATTAAGCCCATTCGGGCTATCTCCGGTATATCGCCTTATCCAAAAATCAGGTTAATGCTATTCCCTAAATTCAAAATAATATTCGTGTAGAATTGTAGTTGTTATTTGTGACGATGTATTTGTAATTATAAGCGGATTTGAATTATCCGGCAGATATTGATATTTTATTGAATTTTGAGATTGATAACCGATATTCTCAAACAATATAATTCTGCTTTTTTCGTCGTAGTCAAAATAAATATTGTCTCTATCATTATAAAACTCCAAAGGTTGTCCGTCTGAATTGACTAAAAGATCAGTAGCATAAGCATATTTGTTGTTTTTTTTCACGCCTATAATATGTTGATTTTGATTAAAAATGAAACAATAGTAATTGCTGCAATATTGATCTTCAGTGATATATCTAATTGAAAAATTACCTTTCAATTCGTCTATCAAATTAAAATCGGAGGTATATCTGTAATTTGTATTGTATGCAAAATGCTGTTGTGAAATATTCAAATCAACAGCTTGATACGAATCATCGTCTATAAGTACCTTTGCAAAATTAGTTTATACTATTGAGTTCTGAAAATCCTTATGAATAAAGTAATAGACTTTTTTGTAGTATCTTCTTGATTTATATGCAACGTTTAAGTTGATTATTTCCCACAAAGACACAAAGAACACTAAGAAGCTGTTTGAGTTAACTATGCTCATCAGGGGTTGAAGAGTGCGCCCAAGTCCGTAGGACTTGTATCCGGATAACCTCGTGCAAACGAAGTGCAGCTCGAGGTAGTTCGCAATAGAGCCGGTTTCTACACTTCCAACCAACCCCGTAGTGGGTTAAACTCCTACGGAGCCCGGAGAGAGATAGCCGTTCCTCATACCCCGAACTGCGTTTCGCTTGTAGGGGAATTCATATTAAACGCCTTCAGCGTAAGGGTGATATACCTTTTGTCACATTTTTTTCAACTCCTGATGAGCATAGTTAACTCAAACAGCTTCTTAGTGTTCTTTGTGTCTTTGTGGGAAACATCTATCTTTTTTCTATCATATAAATGAATTAAGAAGACATACTTAATATTATTTTCCCCCTATGTGTTTCAGTACCTTAGCATCCACATAGAATACTATTTCCTCTACGATGTTGTTGCAATGGTCGCCAATGCGCTCCAATCTGCGGGCAACAATGGCAAAGTTGATGCAAGTCAACGCATTTTCGGGTTGTTTTTGTATATGTTCGGCTAATTTTAGCAGAGAACCTTTATACAGATTATCCACATAATCGTCTTTTGCGAAAAGGTAACCTGCCGTTTTTGTATCTTCCGACACCAATGACTGGTGGGCACCGGTAAGCATTTCCAGCAGTTCGTTAAACATTTCTTCCAGCTTCATCTCCTTGATCAGCGACTCGTATTTTTCCTCGCATGTTTCAAGTACAAAACGTGAAATACCTTCGGTAAAATCGCCGATTCGTTCTAATGTTTCGTTGATTTTCAACAAAGAAAGTACCAAACGCAGGTCGATTGCCACCGGGCTGTAAAGTGCAATGTAATTTTCGCAGTCGCTGTCGATTTTTAACTCGTAAGCATTTACCCGTTTTTCGCGGCTAATCACTTCACGTGCCAAATCTTTATTGTTTTCAAGCAATGCTTCCTTGGTTTTTTCCAGTTGAGAATAAACTAATGCCCACATATCCAGCACTTCATTCCGAAGTGCTAACATTTCTTTTTCTAAATGCTTCATATTAATTATTAATTTAAAAAATTATCCAAAGCGTCCGGTTATATAATTCTGCGTGGATTCTTTTTCCGGATTGAGGAATATTTTTTTTGTCTGGTCGTATTCGATGAGTTCGCCCAAAAGGAAAAAGCCGGTTTTATCGCTCACACGGGCTGCTTGCTGCATGTTGTGTGTTACGATGACGATCGTGTATTGCTGTTTCAACTCGTGGATTAACTCCTCTATTTTGGCGGTTGAAATCGGATCAAGTGCCGATGCAGGCTCATCCATCAGCAATACCGACGGCGAAATTGCCATGGCGCGGGCAATGCAAAGCCGTTGCTGTTGTCCGCCCGAAAGCTCGAAGGCTGATTTTTTCAGCTTATCCTTTACCTCTTCCCACAGGGCGGCACTTTTCAGAGACTCTTCTACTCGCTGCGTGATATATTTTTCATCTTTCGTTCCGTTTACGCGCAAGCCATACGCAACATTCTCAAAGATGGTTTTAGGAAACGGATTCGGTTTTTGAAATACCATGCCGATATTCTTCCGCAATTGATCTACGCGCACTTTTTTTTCGTAAATGTCCTGACCGTCAAGTAAGCATTCGCCCGTCAATCGCGTGCCGTCGATCAGATCGTTCATCCGGTTAAACAGTCTCAAAAAAGTAGATTTCCCGCATCCCGAAGGGCCGATAAACGCTACCACCGAATTTTGCTCAATTTGCATATTGATGCCTTTCAATGCGTGAAAATCATCATAATAAAAATTGACATCTTTTGCTTCTAATTTTATCATTTTTTCAGTCATAATTTTCTAAATCTAAAATCAATTCATTTAGTTGAGGCTTTAATTCATTTTTACCTTATTGCCGAAATATTTCCGCAAGAAATTGGCAAGGATATTGATAAGCAAGACAATGAAGATAAGTACAAGAGCCGTTCCGTAAGCCATGCTGCGCGAAGCCTCAATGTCAGTTCCACTGGTTGAAATCACATATAAGTGGTAAGGCAATGCCATTACCTGGTCAAAAATACTTGCCGGCAACTTAGGTAGGAAGTAAGCCGCTACGGTAAAGAGAATCGGTGCCGTTTCGCCCGAAACACGACCTACGGATAGGATTAATCCGGTAATGATATTTGGGAAAGCCATTGGCAGAATAACTTTCCAAATCGTCTGTAACTTAGTTGCCCCCAATGCTAAGCTGCCTGTCCGGAACGAGTCGGGAATCGCCTTTACAGCCTCCTCTGTCGTGCGTATAACCAACGGCAACACCAGTAATCCGAGCGTTAACGAGCCGGCAAGAATCGAGTCGCCGAAACCAAGCGTATTCACAAACAATGACATACCGAACAACCCGAAAACAATGGACGGAATACCACTTAGATTGTTGGTCATAATGCGGATAAACTTGACTGCCCAATTATTTCCGGCATACTCATTAATATAGATACCGGACATAACACCGATTGGGAAAGCAAAAATCATACTTCCCGTTACTAAGCAGAGCGTACCTGCGATTGCCGGAAAAATTCCCCCTTTGGTCATTCCGTCTTCGGGAAATCCGGTCAGAAATTCCCACGAAATGACCCCTATGCCATGATAAACGATAAATCCGAGAATGACAAACAGAATGAGTACAACGAAATAGCTCAATACCCGGAAAATTCCGAATGTAATAGATTGTGTGATATTTTTATTCATTTTTTTATATATAGATGAAAGACATTTATACACTTGCATTGATTCGGTATATCTTTATGTCTTTGTTTTTTGTTGTCAAATTTAAAAGTTGCTTGAGTTATTCATTAAGGCTGAACCAACGGTCAGCGAAGCTAAAGCCTTGTATATCCAAGCGCAGGGCAACGTTCTACGTTAGTGTTAACTATTGAATAATTCAAACAGTTTCTTAAACCCCTCTACTGCTTTTCTTCCCTGAAATAATTTCAACCGCAATACTCAGGAACAGCGTGATTATAAAAAGGATACAGCCAAGCAAAAAGAGACTTTGATAATGGGCGCCTCCTGCCGGAGCTTCGCCTAACTCTGCCGCAATCGTAGCCGGAATGCTACGGACAGGCTCCAACAGCGTAGTTGGAATGACTGCCGCATTCCCTGTTACCATTAATACTGCCATCGTTTCGCCGATAGCGCGGCCGATGCCTAATACAACTGCCGCTAAAATTCCGGAACGGGCATAAGGCAGGATAACGCGGTAAATGGTTTGCCAGTGGTTTGCGCCCAACCCCAGACTCGCTTCTTTCATAATGCGGGGAGTGGTACGTATCGCATCTTCGGCAACCGTGATAATAGTAGGTAACGCCATGATTGCCAACACAACACTCCCAGCCAGGGCTGTTTCGCCTACCGGCAAGCCGAATAATTTTTGCAAAAACGGGACAATAACCACTAACCCGAAGAAACCATAGACCACCGATGGAATACCCGCCAACAGCTCAATAACAGGCTTCAGCATTTTGCGTATTCGCGTACCGGCAATCTCTGCCAGATAAATAGCCACCGCCAACCCGAAAGGCAATGCAATCAAAATAGCCCCTAAACTAACCCAAAGTGTTCCAAAAATCAGCGGTAGCACACCATATTGTGCCGCCGGAATAGCCGTCGGAAACCACTCTTTCCCAAAGAAAAAATCCAATGGGGAAATACTCTTTTTCTCCAATAATTTCCCTTGATAGTCAATAGCCAGGTATTTTTCGGGTAAAAAAGCAATGATATTCGTATGCTCTTTCACTACACTGTTTAATTTTTCGGGCAGAAGTTCAAAATTTTCACCCAGCTCTTCTTCCGTGTAATGGTAAAAAATATCATCAAAACGGAAAACCATGATTTCCTCATCGTTTCCGCCTACCTCTTTCCAGTTGGTAATCTCCTGGTCAAAAATATCTTTTACTTCTAAGGGTGAAAGCGACTTGACCGGATTGGCTTGATTGACACTCAAAACATAGCCTTTTTCAACTTCCGGACTGCTGAATAATCCAATCCCTTCCTTAAATAAAAAAATAATGATTAACAGAATGGCGATACTTGTCAAACTTCCGCTAATCATTAAAATACCTTCTACTAACTTTTCCAAAAATCGTTTCATATAATCAGACTGATTTTACAGCTCGCTGCAAAGGTAGAGTTGACTTATTACATTTATATTACAACCTTATTACAAATCTAAAAAGAAAGTACTTGAGACTGTTGGAATGGGAGCGGTTGTTTCCTGGTTTTAGGAGCTGTTTGAGTTACAGGTTAAAACCTGCAGCTAATCAAACCGGGGAACAAAGAGAGTACTCACGATTCCCCGCCCGTAGGGCGGCATTGCGAATAACCCAGGTTTTAACCTGGGGAAGAAATGCTCCGGACAGCGAAGATTATTTTTAAGACAACTTCTATCAGCGAAAATCCGCGTTATCTGCGTCATCCGTGTTCAAAAACGACTTTTGTTGAGAAAATCCCTTTTTGCTTTTTTCGCTTGTAATGTCAAAAAAAACGGTTAACTTTGCATCGAATTATATTTGAATAAAAATGCGGATTAAACGCCTTTATTTATTTCTTATAAAAGATTACTTAGGGTCATTCTTTGCCACTTTTTTTATCTGTCTTTTCGTTGTTTTGATGCAGTTCTTATGGAAGTATGTCGACGAAATGGTGGGAAAAGGGTTGGATTTTATGGTGTTGGCTAATTTTCTCTATTATGCGGCACTTTCTCTTATTCCTATGGCGCTTCCGTTGGCAGTGTTGCTTTCAGCATTGATGACGTTTGGTAATTTGGGCGAGCGGCTTGAACTCCTTGCTATGAAAGCGGCAGGTATTTCGCTATTCCGGATTATGCGCCCGTTTATTCTTTTTATTTTATTGGTTTGTGTGGGAGCTTTTTTCTTTTCCAACAATGCAATGCCGGTTATTCAAACTAAATTGTGGACTCTGCTTATTTCCATGCGCCAGAAATCGCCGGAAGTCGAGATTCCCGCAGGCGAGTTTTACCAAGGTATAAATAATTATAATATCTATGTCCGGAAAAAAGAACCTGACCGTCAGCTGTTAAAGGACATGATGATTTACGATTTTACCAACGGGTTTGAAAATGCCGTAATTATATCGGCTGATTCGGGACGGATAAAAATGTCGGAAGATAAGAAAAACCTTGTTTTGCTGCTCTATTCGGGAGAGTCGTTTGAAAATCTGCGACAGCAGCAAAGAGGGCAGAAAAACGTTCCATATCGTCGCGAGACCTTCAAATTCAAGGAGATATTGATTGAGTTTGACTCCAATTTCAACATGATGGATGCCTCCGTTGTTTCTAACCGGTATTTGGCAAAGGACATGAAGGCATTGGCACATACAATAGATTCACTCCGGCTTTATTCGGATAGCTTGGCTGGAAAAAATATATCTGAATTCCAGAACCGGCGATATTTTGGAAAGGATTTTAACAACCCTCAACCGGTATGCAGGGATTCACTGGAAAGTTATGCCGGCTATACAATAGATGATTTTTGGAATAAAAAGTCAACTTCACAGCAAAGCGAGACATTGTATCGTGCCATTGTGACGGCAAATCAAAACAAGTCGGATATTTCATTTTTTGATATGGAGAAAAATTCGGTAGACAAGGTTATGTGGCGGCATGAAATTGAGCGGCACCGCAAGTTTACGCTCTCTTTTGCCTGTCTGGTATTCTTCTTTATCGGCGCACCGTTGGGGGCTATCATCCGGAAAGGCGGATTGGGGATCCCGGTGGTTATTTCCGTTTTCCTGTTTATCGTATATTATATTGTAGACAATACCGGTTACAAAATGGCTCGCGATGGAATTTGGCAGGTTTGGCAAGGTATTTGGCTGAGTTCGATGGTGCTGATGCCGTTGGGTGTTTTCTTGACCTACAAGGCGGCGACAGATTCAATGGTAACAATAAATTTGAAAATAAAATTCAAATGGTGGATGTTGCTCTTGTCTCCATTTATATTTGCCGTTATTTTTGTATTATATCTGTTGATAAAACTTTTCGGATTAAACGTTGATGCATATTTTGAAAAACTCCGGAAAATGTTTGGAATCAAGTGGCTGTCAATCAAAGATCCAGTCAAACCGGATTTGGAAGGTGATGATTATTTTAATTTGGGTAAGGATGTGAGGTGAAATAAAATGTTAAAAATGAATGAGTTTAAGCTAAATACAATAGAAGAGGCAATAGCCGACTTTAAGGAAGGAAAATTTTTAATTGTGGTAGATGACGAGGATCGCGAAAACGAAGGCGACTTCATCACGGCTGCCGAATTAATCACGCCCGAAAAGGTAAACTTCATGATTACCAACGGTAAAGGATTGGTTTGTGTTCCCGTTACGGAAAGCCGCTGCAAGGAGCTGAACCTGGAGTTGCAGGTGATGGATAACACTTCGCTGCACGAAACTCCGTTTACGGTAACAGTTGATTTGATAGGAAACGGGTGTACCACCGGTGTTTCGGCTTACGACCGCGCTATGACGATTAAAGCGTTGTGCAGTCCAAACACCAAACCGTCTGATTTGGCTCGTCCCGGACATATTTTTCCGCTGAAAGCGCAAAACAGGGGGGTGCTTCGCCGCGCCGGACATACGGAAGCTGCGGTCGATTTGGCACGCCTGGCAGGTCTTTATCCCGCCGGTGCGCTCATCGAAATTATCAATCCGGACGGAACCATGGCGCGTTTGCCGAAACTGGTTGAACTGGCAAAAGAATACGGAATGAAGATCATCAGCGTGAAGGACTTAATTGCTTACCGGTTAAAATCCGAGTCGCTGGTAGAAAAAGGAGAAACGGTCAATATGCCGACTAAATACGGTGATTTCAAGCTGATTCCTTTCCGTCAGAAATCAAACGACCAGGAGCATGTCGCCTTGGTAAAGGGTGAGTGGGACGAAGACGAGCCGGTGTTGGTGCGTGTTCACTCCTCGTGTATGACCGGCGATATTTTCGGTTCGCTTCGTTGCGAATGTGGCGAACAGCTTCATTTAGCCATGCAAAAAATCCAAAAAGAGGGAAAAGGCGTGATTGTTTATATGAATCAAGAGGGTAGGGGAATCGGTTTGATGAACAAGATAAAAGCCTATAAACTGCAGGAAGAGGGATATGATACGGTGGATGCAAACGTGCATCTCGGATTTAAGCCTGACGAGCGCGATTATGGCGTAGGTGCGCAAATCCTCAGGGAAGTGGGCGTAAAAAAAATGCGCCTGATGACCAATAATCCGGTTAAGCGCATCGGTTTGGAAAGCTACGGATTGCAAATTGTAGAAAATATTCCGGTCGAAATTGAACCAAATGAGTACAACATGTTTTATATAAAGACAAAGAAGGAAAAGATGGGACATACCCTTTCAAATTAAAAAAAAGACAACAAGTAATAAATATGACAAAGCTAAGTGTAAATATCAATAAAATAGCCTCCTTGCGGAATGCTCGCGGAGGAAATATCCCCGATATACAGAAAGCGGCGGTTGACTGCCAGTCTTTCGGTGCCGGCGGCATAACCGTTCACCCGCGTCCGGACGAACGGCATATTCGATACAACGATGTGCTGGATATACAGGCTATCATAATAACGGAGTTTAATATAGAAGGCTATCCAAGTCCGGAATTTATAAAGTTGGTCAAAACCGTGAAGCCTCATCAGGTAACGCTGGTTCCCGACCCGCCCGAAGCAATTACTTCTAACGCCGGTTGGAATATCGTTGAGCATGAGAGCTTTTTAAAGGAGATTATAGAAGATTTGCAATCGGTAGGCATACGCGTATCCATTTTTGTGGGTACGGATTTGGAAAATATTCGAAACGTTGCCAAAACAGGCGCCGACCGCATTGAGCTTTATACCGAACCTTATGCCGCCGGCTATGCGGTTGACAGGGAAAAAGCTGTACAGCCGTTTATAGAAGCTGCGAAAGCGGCAAGAGAATGCGGGCTTGGAGTGAACGCCGGGCATGATTTGAATTTAGAAAATCTGCGTTACCTGAAAGAAAATATTCCTTGGCTTAAGGAAGTTTCTATCGGTCATGCGCTGATTTCGGATGCTCTCTACCTGGGATTGGAAAAGACGATTCAGATGTATAAAGAGTGTTTGAAATAAATTTATAATTTCAGATTTTAGGTTTTGGAGAAAAAATGGTAATATTGCATAATTTTTCAAATATAATAGACAAATGAAACACCCACGTCAAAAATTTGATATACGAACCAACCAACGGTCAGCGGCCTACGGGAGCTAATGTTTATTTGGGTGTTCCATCCGGCAATAATTTAAAATAAATATAAACAGATGAATATAAATATGTTATTACAAGTCCCTCAAGCCGTAGAAACAGTCCCGGTTGAGATGAATTTACTCGATATGGCACTCAAGGGCGGATGGATTATGCTTCCGCTTTTACTGTTGGGAATATTAGCCGTATACATTTTTATTGAACGGTTAATAGTCGTAAAAAAAGCCTCTAAAAAAGATGCAACCTTTATGAATAAGATAAAGGATTACATCAACGAAGGGAAAATCGAAGCTGCATTGACATTATGTAAAAAAACAGACACGCCATATTCGCGAATGATAGAGAAGGGAATATCCCGCCTCGGTCGTCCGATGAATGATGTGATGGTTGCCGTTGAAAACGTTGGTAATCTTGAAATTATGAAACTGGAAAAAGGTCTTCCGCTGTTGGCTACGGTTTCGGGAGGCGCGCCGATGGTTGGATTTCTGGGTACGGTAGTCGGAATGGTTCAAGCTTTCTTTAATATGGAAAATGCCGGAAACAACGTGGATGTAACGACACTTGCCGGTGGTATTTATACTGCAATGGTTACAACGGTGGCAGGTCTTATAGTGGGAGTCATTGCCTACTTTGCCTACAACTACCTGACCGGACGAATCGGCAACGTAATAAGCAGCATGGAAGCCCATTCATTAGAGTTTATGGATATTCTCAACGAACCTGCCGGGTAATTAATAATTAGGAATTAAAAATTAATAGGAATCTCTATTAGTTCTTAGTTCTTGATTTTAATTGTTAATTATTAACTGTTAATTATTAATTAAAAAATGGCATTAAAAAGAAGAAGTAAAACCGACACAAGTTTCAGTATGGCCTCCATGTCTGATATGATTTTCCTGCTCCTTATATTTTTTATGATAACATCAACGGTGGTACATCCCAATGCCATTAAGATAATGTTGCCGCAAAGTTCGCAGCAGACTTCTGCCAAGCCTCTGGCAAGAGTTGTCATAGATAAAGAGTTGAATCATTATGTGGCTTTTGGAAAAGAAAAGGAGATGCAAGTCCCTTTCGATAGCATAACGCCGTTTTTGCAAAGAGTTGCCCATGCAGAACCCGAAATGTATGTTGCATTATATGCCGATGAAACGGTTCCGCACGGCGAGGTGGTGAAAATATTGAATATTGCAAACGTTAATAAGTTTAAATTGGTAATTGCTACCCGCCCAGTAAAATAGCAAAAAATGAAATTAGAGCAAAAAGCTAAAATATACGGAGTAATAGGGACGGTGATTTTTTATACTGTCCTGTTGCTATTGCTATGTTATTGGATTTTACCAGTAAAGGTTTCGAGCGAGGAGGAAGGTCTTTCGGTTTCCCTTGGAGTGGATACTGAGGGCGGAAGTGATTTTTTTGAGCCTGCCCCTGCCAGTGAAATCGAACAATCGTTAGCCTCGCTGGATGCCGATCCGTTGTCTTCAATCGAAGAATATCAAACTCAGGAAATCGAAGAATCGGCAGTTATGCCGTCATCCAAAAAGGAGAAGACGGCGGAAGAACTTCTTCGCGAGCAAGAACAGAGAGAACTGCAACGCCGGCAGCAATTACAATATCAGGAAGAGCAACGGAAAATAGCGGAAGCGAAAGCGATAAAAGATGCGCAAGATAAAAAAGCGCAAGAGATAGGCGACCGGGCAAAAAATCTGTTTGGCGGTGGCGGATCAGGTGGAGCCGGAAATTCAAATACTTCTACCGGACAGGGTACAGGTAAAGGAACCGGTAACCAAGGAAACCCATTTGGTAATCAGGATGCAGCCAACAGAGAAGGGAGCGGTGTCGGAAACGGGCACGGTCACTCATATTCGCTTGGCGGCAGAGAACTTGTCGGGCAGTTGGTAAGACCGGCATATACCGTATACGAGGAAGGTCGAATTGTTGTAACGATAATAGTCAACCAGGAAGGTTCCGTAATAAATGCTTCCATAGGAAGCGGGACAAATATTGATAATCCAACCCTTAGAAATTCCGCTATAGAAGCTGCAAAGAAAACAAAGTTTAATAAAAGCAGTTCCGAGAAAAACCAAAGCGGTAATATCACTTACATATTTAAATTACAATAGCTTGAAAGCATACGTAAGTAAGGTTATTCTGTAAGATTTATTTACTCCGGATAACTGTATGCTGTATCTCTACCGGCAATTGTTTGCGGTCGGGATGCTGTTCCTTTGTAAGAGATTGCATGCAACGCCTCTATGGTAGAGTGTCTTATCTCCCGTTATATCTGCACTGTATTCAAATATAACTTTAAACTTTTTTTTACCTTGTTTGTTCTACTACAACCAGTATTAACTTAAAATAAAAGACTATGAGCAGACGTGCAGAACTTGAACGGGAATTGGATATAGTGCAGAAAAGAATTGATAGTGCCCCTGAAAACACTCCCGAGAATATTAGAGAATCGTGGATCGAAGAGCTTGACAGTATATCGTTTGAATTGAACAATTTATACGACGATGACGAAAATGATTTTGATTAATGAATTATTTCGTTTTATTACAAAAAATATGTACTTTTACGGCTTATTTGCAATCTCTACATAGCAAATCAGTATAATTTTAAATAATAAACAAAATGACAGTGAGTAACGTAAAAAGAGTTTACGCTTTTGGAAACGGAGAAGCGGAAGGAAAAGCCGATATGAAAAATCTGTTGGGTGGCAAAGGTGCTAACTTGGCAGAGATGAATCTGATTGGAGTACCTGTTCCTCCGGGATTTACCATTACAACCGATGTCTGTACCGAGTATTATGAACTTGGGAAAGATAAAGTTGTTGAACTTTTGAAACCCGAAGTAGAAAAATCCATTGAGTTGGTCGAAAAACTAATGAATTCCAAATTCGGCGATGTCGAAAATCCACTTTTAGTATCTGTTCGATCAGGTGCACGCGCATCTATGCCGGGTATGATGGATACGATTTTAAACTTGGGATTAAACGATGCTGTTGTTGAAGGTATGACTCGCAAAACCGGAAATGCTCGTTTTGCCTGGGATTCTTACCGCCGTTTCGTTCAAATGTATGGCGATGTGGTATTGGGAATGAAACCCGCCAATAAAAATGATATTGACCCGTTTGAGGAAATTATCGAGCAGGTGAAAGAAGAAAAGGGCATACATCTGGATACCGACCTTTCGGTAGACGACTTGAAAGAGCTGGTAGCCAAATTTAAAGCTGCCGTATTGAAGCAAACCGGAAAAAATTTCCCTGAATCGGCTTATGAGCAACTTTGGGGTGCTGTCTGTTCTGTATTCGACTCTTGGATGAACGACCGTGCCATTCTTTACCGCAAAATGGAGGGAATCCCTGCCGAGTGGGGAACTGCCGTAAATGTTCAGGCAATGGTATTTGGAAATATGGGTGAAACTTCGGCTACCGGTGTTTGCTTTTCGCGTGATGCAGCTACCGGCGAAGACCAGTTTGTTGGCGAATATCTGATCAACGCACAAGGCGAAGACGTGGTTGCCGGTATCCGCACACCGCAACAAATTACTAAAATCGGTTCTCAGCGCTGGGCAGAGTTGGCTGGTATTTCCGAAAGCGAGCGAGCTGCTAAGTATCCTTCCATGGAAGAAGCGATGCCGGAAATCTACCAGGAACTTGATGCGCTTCAAACCCGTCTTGAAAATCATTATAAAGATATGCAAGATATGGAATTTACCGTTCAGGAAGGTAAGCTTTGGTTCTTGCAAACCCGGAACGGAAAACGTACCGGTGCTGCTATGGTAAAAATCGCCATGGATATGCTGCGCCAAGGTATGATTGATGAAAAAACAGCTCTTCTTCGCATTGAGCCGGTTAAGCTGGATGAATTATTACACCCGGTTTTCGACAAAAAAGCGTTGAAATCGGCAGAAGTGATTGCCAAAGGATTGGCTGCCTCGCCGGGCGCTGCTTCGGGTAAAATCGTATTCAATGCCGATGATGCCTCTGCTTGGGCAGAAAAAGGCGAAAAAGTAATCATGGTGCGCATCGAAACTTCTCCGGAAGATTTGGCGGGTATGGCTGCCGCACAAGGTATCTTGACCGCTCGCGGCGGTATGACCTCTCATGCTGCTGTTGTGGCTCGCGGCATGGGTAAGTGCTGTGTTTCGGGAGCCGGCACGTTAAAAATCGACTATGCTGCCAAAACAATGGAAGTAGACGGTAAGATCTACAAAGAAGGTGATTTTATTTCATTAAATGGTTCGACAGGAGATATTTATGCCGGAGAAGTAGCTACTCAAGAGGCTGAATTGGATAACGATTTTGCCGAATTGATGACACTTGCCGATAAATATACCAAAATGGCAGTTCGTACTAATGCCGATACTCCTTATGACGCACAAGTTGCCCGTAAGTTTGGTGCCGTAGGTATTGGTCTTTGCCGCACGGAACACATGTTCTTTGAAGGCGAAAAAATCAAAGCGATGCGCGAAATGATTTTGGCTGAAAACGCTGAAGGCCGCCGCATAGCGTTGGCAAAATTGCTGCCGTTCCAGCAAACCGACTTTGAAGGTATTTTCGAAGCAATGGAAGGTTGCCCGGTTACGGTTCGCTTGCTTGACCCGCCTTTGCACGAGTTTGTTCCTCATGATGAAAAGGGACAACAGGAGATGGCTGAAGCGATGGGCGTTCCGGTAAAAGTGATCAAACAGCGTGTTGATGCCTTGCACGAGCAAAATCCGATGCTGGGACATCGCGGTGCACGTCTTGGAAACACTTATCCTGAAATTACCGAAATGCAAACACGCGCTATCTTGGGTGCTGCGTTGGTATTGAAGAAAAAAGGCGTAACAGCTATTCCTGAAATCATGGTGCCGCTTACCGGTATTTTATATGAATATTTGGAACAGGAAAAAGTTATCCGTGCAACGGCTGCCAAGTTGTTTGAAGAAGTTGGCGATAAAGTAGATTTCAAGGTAGGAACAATGATTGAAATACCGCGTGCTGCTTTGACTGCCAATCGTATTGCTTCTGCTGCTGAGTTCTTCTCATTCGGAACCAACGATTTAACTCAGATGACTTTTGGGTATTCCCGCGATGATATTGCTTCGTTCTTGCCGGTTTACCTCGAAAAGAAAATCTTGAAATTCGATCCATTCCAAGTGTTAGACCAAAAAGGTGTAGGTCAATTAGTGCAAATGGCTACCGAAAGAGGCCGGGCTGTTCGTCCTGATTTGAAGTGCGGTATCTGTGGCGAACACGGAGGCGAGCCTTCGTCTATCGAATTCTGTCACAAAGTAGGATTGAACTATGTGAGCTGTTCTCCGTTCCGCGTTCCGATTGCACGCCTATCGGCTGCACAGGCGGCGTTGAAGAATTGATAATTGAAAAATATTATAAAAAAAGGCTGTTTCGTTTTGAAGACAGCCTTTTTTGTAACTATTATTTGGCCTTTTATAACCTCCTCAACCTTATCGCATTTCCATGCGCCGTAAGCAGTTCATTATCAGCCATAGTCTCTATCGCATCTCCAACATTTTCCAATCCTTCCTTTGTCAGTTCCTGAAAGGTTATCTTCTTTGTAAAACTATCCAGGTTTACTCCGCTATACGCTTTGGCATAACCGTTTGTAGGCAAAGTGTGGTTGGTACCGGAAGCGTAATCTCCCGCACTTTCGGGAGTGAGATGTCCGAGAAAAATTGAACCTGCATTCGTAATTTTTTCCGCAATATCGCGGTAGTTTTCAGTAGAAATAATTAAGTGTTCCGGCGCATATTCATTGGTCATGGCAATAGCTTCCACCATATTTTTGACAATGATTATTTTGCTGTGCTCCAATGCTTTTTTTGCCAGGCCGGCACGCGGAAGCTGTTCTACCTGAATGGCAACCTGCTCTACTACTTTTTGCGCCAACTTTTCGCTTGTAGTAATTAAAATGGATTGGCTGTCAATGCCGTGTTCTGCTTGAGAAAGTAAATCGGCAGCAACAAAAGCGGGATTTGCCGATTCATCCGCCAGCACTTCTACTTCCGATGGACCGGCAGGCATATCAATCGCCACGTCGTGCAGCGAAACCAGCTGCTTGGCAGCGGTAACATACTGATTGCCGGGACCGAAAATTTTATACACCTTTGGAACACTTTCCGTACCGTAAGCCATTGCTCCGATTGCCTGGATACCGCCGATTTTATATATTTTTGTAACACCCGAAACCTGTGCAGCATACAGCACGGCGGGATGAATTTTCCCTTCGCGGTTAGGTGGCGAGCAAAGTACAATCTCTTTGCAACCGGCAATCTGCGCCGGAAGTGCTAACATCAACACCGTAGAAAAAAGCGGCGCAGTACCGCCAGGAATATATAATCCCACTTTATCAATCGCCACTGCCTTTTGCCAGCAAGTTACGCCGGGCATTGTTTTCACTTTCGGCAATTCATGTTTTTGTGCCGCGTGGAATTTTTCGATATTGTTTTTTGCCAATAAAATAGCAGATTTCAATTCTTCGGAAATCAACTTTCGGGATTCGATAATTTCTTCTTTGGAAACTTGTAAATTCGGTAATTCTACTTTATCAAATTTTAGCCCGTACTCTTTTACGGCTTCGTCACCGCGCGTTTTGATGTCGGTTAAGACGGTTTGCACGGTTTCAAAAAGGGTGCTGTTATCGAATGCGGGGCGGGTCAGGAGTTGCGCCCATCCGTTTTTTCGAGGGTATTTTACTGTATTCATTTGTTTAAACTTTAATTTGTATGATTTAAAAATAGGACATTTTTACGCAAGAACAAGAAAAACTGTCTAATGACTGATTCAATTCATCCGTCCAATTTATTTCGCAGTTTTCAGGTAAAGCGTTTTTGATGTTTTCTTTTTCTTTTTCACTTAATCCTGTATCACTTATCAATAATAATTTCAAAGATGTTTTTTTCAAAGATGGTAATTTTTTAACTGAAGTACGCACAAGATATAGTGTTTCCAATTTTGACAGATTATTTAATTTTTTAGGTATTTCGGATATATTATTTGCGCTCAAATTTAATGCGTTTAAATTTTTCAAGGTCAAAATCTCTTTGGGAAACTCAAAAAAAGCATTGTCTTTTAAAGACAAAACTTCTAATTTTTGTAAATTTTTAAAGTCAGACGGAAGTTTACTGAATTTATTTAAGCATAAATATAAATTTGTTATATTGTTATTTTTAGGAATTTCAGGCAAACTGTCTAACTGGTTATGTCCAAGACAAATTCTTTTGAATGTTTTTCCATAGAAAAAAGAGCCGGGCAGGTGCTTTAGGTTACCACCTTCAAATATCAAATTTTCCAACGGCAATTGAATTAAATCATCCGGTAATGAGGCAATATTCCAGGAATAAAATATTTTAATTTCTTTTAAATTCCGGCAAGCTGCCAAATTATTTATAGTTTTGACTTTTGAGAAATTAACAATCAGTTCATTCAAATTAGGAAAAGTATCAGGATTGCTTAAAAATTTATCAGCATCTTCTTTTTGAATATCAAGAGTCCACACGTCAGTCGCGTTTTCTTTGGCGTTTTGTAAATTCATGTAATAGCCGTTTTCATTTCTTGTTTTTTTTTCGGGAGCGACAACTATCATTTGTGCTTGTAATTGACAAGACAACATAAGGCACAAGTACAAGAATGTTTCTTTTGTTTTCATTTTTTGTAAGTTTGTTTTCGATTTATCAGCAATTATTTCAATTTCTACTCTATCGAAATCTGATAACTATTATTTATTCTACTTTTTCCTTTACACCGCGGCTTTTCCATCATCAGTCAGTTCCTCGCGAATAGCAATGCTGCGCATTCGTTTTTCGATCCAATTATCGGGATAGCCTTTGAGTTTATAAAGTTCACGTGTATGTTGTGTGGCAATTTACTGATTTTTAATTTATTGAACCCGTTCGCTGCCGCTTGTGCCAGCCGCAGTTTTAATGGTTCTGTTTTGGGCGAAGGGATAGATTGAATGATACGAAAAATACCTTTCTGATTGGCAGCTTGGATTTTACGTTTTTTTCCGTTGGCGGCAGTCGTTTCAACTGGGGGACAATTTGTACCCCAGTTGAGTTTCAGTCGACAATGCGCGTGGTTTATCGGTGTCGCAGAAATGTGTTATATTATATAACGTTGCCCTCGTAGGGGCGAATAATAATTCGCCCTATTCGCACCCATTTATTTACCACCTATTTATTTACACTATCTATTTCGCCCCTACACGATCATTTTCTCAATCGGCACCACCAAAATTCCTTCAGCCCCCAATGCTTTCAATTTGCTGATAATATCCCAAAATTTCTTCTCATCAATTACCGAATGCAACGAACTCCAGCCGTTTTCGACTAACGGCGTAATTGTTGGAGACTTTATACCGGGCAACAATTCACAAACTTGTGAAATCTTGTCGTTCGGTACGTTTAAAATGATGTATTTTTTACCTTCTGCGTTTTTGTAGGAATCGAAACGGAACAGCAATTCATCCAAAATTACCTGTTTTTCAGCTGTTAAGTTGCGGTTGGCAATCATCAATGCTTCGGATTGCATCACAATTTCGACCTCTTTTAGGTTGTTGCTAATCAGCGTTCCGCCCGAACTCACAATGTCGAAGATACAATCAGCCAATCCGATACCCGGCGCAATCTCTACCGAACCGGTAATAACGTGAATATCTGAATTAACATTATTTGCCTTCAAGAACCTTTCTAAAATGACCGGATACGAAGTAGCTATTTTTTTTCCGTTAAACCATTCTACGCCTTTGTAATCAACAGCTTTTGGAATTGCAAGAGATAAACGGCATTTGCTAAAACCGAGACGTTTGATAATTACTGCATCTTCGGCTTTCTCCTCGTACTCATTTTCTCCTACCACGCCAACATCGGCTATCCCGCTGGCAACGGCTTGCGGAATATCGTCATCGCGCAGGTAAAGGATTTCAATAGGGAAGTTTTTTGCCGGCACTAATAAGGTGCGTTTCCCCGATTCTACTTTGATACTTGATTCTGTAAGCATGGTCATGGTTTCTTCAAACAACCGGCCTTTGGTTTGTACTGCAATTCGTAGCATATTTTTATTTATTTAAAAGCATACAAGGGAAAAATTACATTTTCAGTTGGGTAGAATTGCTTATTTCCTCGCTTGTTTACTTATTCCTCATTTATTTTATTTATCCTTTTTTATACAAAAAAAGCCTACCATTCCGGTAAGCCTTTTTCTTATCTATTGTTATTGAACATAATTACTCGCCCACCGGTTAACGTTGATTGTGATGATGAGTATGATGTCTGTTCAATTGCATAATGCTATTTAATTATTTTGTGCAAATATATAAAAAATTATTTACAAAGAAAATTCTACTTTTGTTATTTTGTTGCCGGAACTGCTGCCGATACAGACGGAGCCGATGGAACGGTACTTTCAACAAGTTTACGCTTAATCTCGAATTTTTGCAGCGTATCTACTTTTAAGTTGTAGTTATTACTCAATCCGAGCGTACCTCTTTTAATCATATATGTACCGACATCTTCGCCCGGCTGGCGGGTTAAGCTTCCTTTGAAAGCATCGTTGTTGACCAATGCTCCGGATGTAACGGTATATGAAATGACAGGTTCCGGAGAACCGAACACTTTTGACTGTCCTGCATTTGGTTTTACCGCAATTTCGGTTTTCAATATCTCAAAGCTTTGGTCTGGAATAAGGCGTAAGTCATAATTCTTTCCGGCAGTCAATGTACCGATTGTAATAGGATAAGTTCCAACATTTTCGCCCATTGCCAAACCTAATGATCCGGTAAATGTATCTTTTCCAACTAACGCACCTTCAACAATTGTATATTTTATTTCCGGAGTAGGTTGTCCGTATATTTTCTTTTGCCCCGAAGTAGGTTTAACGGTAACTACTGCCCTGTCTATTTTGAAATTATTCTTTGTGACAAACAGCTCGTAATTATCTCCCGCAGTCAATGTACCTTGTGTAATAGGATAAATACCAACATCCTCGCCCGGTTGGCGCTCTAAGTTTCCTTTCATAACATCATTGGCTTTCAGCTCTCCTGATGTTATTTTGTAGGTTAGCTTAGGATCTGTTACTCCGTATACCTTACCTTGACCTGCATCTATGGTTGCAACAAGGCGGGCTTTGGTTATGTTAAACTCTTTACTCGCTTCACCCATATAATTGCCGATATATTTTATTATTACAGAAGCAGTACCTACATTTATATTGTTTTTGTACTCCAATGTATAATCTACATCCTTTTTTAGTGTTTTCATACCGTCACGTACTACCGGTGTTGGTGTGATAGAGGTACCTGTGTATACATAACTTGCAGATATACCGGCTACAACAACACTTTGAGCAGATATGGTGTTAATACCAAACACCGAAAAAAGAATAAAGGCAAATAGTAACTTTCGTTTCATAATATTAATTTTTTTATTTAAGGATATTATACTATTTATTTTTCCAGCAAATATATATTTTTTTGTTCACTTAATGAAACATAATCGTAATTTATTTACTTTTGGGAAGTTTTTTTTATAACTATATGTTTTTTACTGAATTTTAAAAAATTAACCGGTCATGAATTTAATTGTCGACCAAGGAAATTCTTTTACAAAAGTAGGTGTTTTTTTGAACGAAAAGTTGCTGTTTTCGAATATCTTTAAACGGCTTGATACAATATATATAGAGCATCTGTATGAGTTGTATCCTATTTCTGCAGCTATTTTGTCTTCTGTGGCAAATCCGGAGGAGGATGTAATTGAGTATATAAAGAAAAAAACGGAAAAATTTGTTTGGCTGGATGAACATACATCGCTTCCTATAGAAAATCTGTATAAAACGCCTGAAACACTGGGAAAGGACAGAATCGCCGCTTGTGTTGGGGCAAACTATTTGAAACCGGATGCCAATTTGCTGGTAATTGATGCCGGAACAGCTGTTACTTATGATGTAGTAAATGCCAAAAACCAGTATGTAGGAGGAAATATTTCGCTTGGATTGGAAATGAGAAGAAAGGCGTTGCATACTTTTACGAAAAAATTACCGTTAATAGAAATGAAAGATTCTGTTCATTTGCTCGGAACTACCACCAATGAGGCTATTTTAGCCGGAATTGTCAACGGACTGACTTATGAAATAGAAGGATATATTTCGTCTCTTTCATCGGTTTATCCGGATCTTTCAATATTTTTAACAGGCGGGGATGCTTTTTACTTTGAAAAAAAGATAAAAAGTAGCACCTTTGCAAGTCAAAGTTTATTATTAGTTGGTTTGAATCGAATACTCAATTTTAAATGTCAAAAAGAGGCTTAGTTATCGTTTTCTTATGGGCTTGTGCAGCGGGAATTTTCGCTCAAAATAATACAAGCTCGCCCTATACCCGTTATGGATTCGGAGGACTTATGGATGCCGGATTCGGTCAAAGTAAATCCATGGGAGGAATATCCTACGGTTTGCGTACCAACAAGTTTACCAACTCCGGAAACCCCGCATCCTTTACGGCTATTGATACCCTTACTTTCCGTTTTGAAGCGGCTGCAAGCTTAAAGTTTTCTTCCTACGAAGATGCAAATGGGCAGCAAACAGCGACGAACGGGAATTTAGAGTACCTTGCGTTTCAGTTTCCCGTAGAAAAATGGCTGGGCGTCAGTGCCGGACTACAACCTTATTCTGTCGTAGGATACGATTTCATGACTAAGGAAACACAACCGTCTACTATTCAAGGCGGTTCGTTGGAAACCTCCTATATGTATCAAGGTTCGGGAGGCGTTACTCAATTTTATTTGGGAGCAGCAGTAAATCCTTTCCCTAATTTTTCGTTAGGTGCAAGTCTGAATTTCAATTTCGGAACAATCAAGCATCAGAGTTCTGTCTCTTTTGGTGAAAAAACGGGATACAGTCCGACTATACAAACAAATGAAATTCGCGTGTCCGACTTTTCCGGACTATTTGGAGCGCAATATACATTCTCATTGCCGAAAAATCAAAAAGTGACACTTGGAGCTGTCTTTCAACCTCAGTCAAGCGTTGGAAGAAGTGCGGAGCAGACCATAATTACCAATAACATCGACACGGTGAATATTACGGATAATAATGATTTTGACTTGCCGCTTACAGTCGGAATGGGTGTTGTATATAATCTGTCGGAAAAACTTTTAGCCGGATTTGATTATAAGTATCAAGCGTGGTCGGATGCCCGGTATTTTGGAGAAAAACCGTTTGTAGACCGGGATAAATTCTCATTGGGGATTGAGTATCAGCCGAATAATTTCAGTAAAAATTATCTTAACCGGATTTATTACCGTGCCGGAGTTAACTATTCAAATTCTTACGCGAAAATAAACGGGGAAGGAATTAACGAATACACCGTTAGTGCCGGTTTGGGATTGCCTTTGAAACGCAGTACGAATCCAACTGTGCTTAATTTTGTATTTGAATATGGAAATATAGGAACTACTGCTCATAACTTAATCAAGGAGCAATATTTTAAGTTTACATTGAATATGACAATCAATGAGCGTTGGTTTATGACGCGCAAATTTGAATAGTAGTAAAATGTATTATTCATCACATCATGAAGATCAGTAAAGCAATATTGCCTGTGATTGTCTTTAGTGTATTAGTAACATTTGCAGGTTATGCCCAAACGGGTGTTGAAAGTAAAACCGCTTTTGGAAAAGGAGAAGATAGCATACGTTGCGTGCAAAATTTGAGCATGATTGAAACATACGCCAAGCAGGGAAACTATAAAAGTGCGGCAGAATTTTGGAATCAGGCTTACGATGAATGCCCGGCATCCCATATTTCTATCTACCGGTATGGACCAGGTATCGTGGGCTGGCAGATCGAAAATGAGCAAAATCTTACCCAAAAAGCAAAACTTTTTGAACGGTTAATGGGCGTATATGATAATTATATTAAATTTTTGGAAAACAGCTCGAAATCCGGAAAAGCATACGTCTTAGGAAGAAAGGCTATTGACTACAACCGGTTTGCTAATCCACCTCAAGATCCTTATAAAGAGAAAGCATATAAATGGCTGTCCGAGGCTATAGAATTAGATAAATCAGCCAATGAGGCAGCAGTATTCCGGCTATATTTTATGCTGTCAACCAACTTGTACAAGGCAAAGCAGGACGCTTTTATATGGACATATATTGATGATTACCTGAAGGTTGTCCCCATGCTGCGTGAGCGTGCTACTTCGAGAGAGCCGAAAGATACGGTTTATGCGGCGATAAAGACAATGGCGGATATGCTGTTTTCCGGCGCGGTCGATTGTAAAAAGCTTGATGAAGTATGTGGTAAACAATTGGATGAAAAACAGGAAGATCCGGCTTTTTTGAAAAAAATTTTAGTGTTGTATGGAAATGCCGGTTGTGAAAAGTCTATGGTCTATTTTAAGGTTGCCGGTTATGCTTATAAAATAAAACCGTCAGTCGAATCGGCGAGCGTTTTAGCCATACAGGCATACAATAACAAAAACTACCTCAAAGCTATTTCCTATTTTGAAGAAGCGGTAAATTTAGAAAATAGCAACATCGAAAAATCAAAGCTGAAAATGAAAGTATCAGCCACCTATAGTGAACTTGGAGATTATAATAATGCCCGTGAGGCATCCTTATCGGCACTGGCTTATAATCCGTCCAACTCATCAGCTTATATGATGATAGCCCATTTGTATGTCCAATATGCCTCAACGATCGACAGTGATCCTGCTATTCGAAAAACCGCTTATTGGGCAGCGGTAGACAAGCTGGAAAAAGCTAAAGAGGTAGATCCTTCCTGTGTGGCAAATGCAGATAAGTTGATTAGTGAGTACAAAGCTCATTTTCCGCCGGAATCGTCTATACGTAATATTACGGGCAATACTTATACCGTTCCGGGATGGATTCAAGAAAAAACCACAGTTCGATGGCTAAATTTTTAAAATTGCTTAAGTATAAACATATAGCAGTAATAACTATTATATGTTTTTTTGCTTCCTGTTCCGAAAAAACGGAAAAGGTGGAAGCTATTACCGACCGGGCTAAAACGCCTTCTTTGCGTGCTACGGAGGTTTCAACCGTTGTTTCCGATTCGGGAGTCACTCGCTATCGAATGAATACGCCCGAATGGAACATATACGATAAAGCCGAAGTTCCCTACTGGGAGTTTCCTCAGGGAATCCATTTAGAAAAATTTGATACAAAATTAAATGTAGATGCTGAAATTCAAGGCAATTATGCTATTTATTATGACAAAAAACGACTGTGGGATTTACGCGACAGTGTAACGGCAGTCAATTTGGAAGGAGAGCGCTTTGAGTGCAATCAGCTTTTTTGGGATGAAGTGACAGAAAGGGTTTACTCGGACGACTCAATAAAAATTACGCAAAAAGACAAAATTATTAAGGGATATGGCTTTGAGTCAAATCAATCTCTAACTAAATATGTAATACGCCGTCCGATAGGGATCTTCCCATTGGAGGAGTAATTTTTTATGCCTTTTTACATAAAAAATAAAGGTGGAATTATTGATATTAAGGCCTTCGTAATTAGTTTATATTTAGAAAAAAGATAGATGTTTCCCACAAAGACACAAAGAACATTAAGTTTTTGTGGGCTTTGTGGGAAATTCAGAACTCAATAGTATAAACTAATTTTAATTGAATTTGGAAGTTAGAAAAGACTTGAAAAATGAAAAAACGGCAGATAACAGGTATGTGTGTTGTAACAAAGTAAAAAATTCACTGCGTTTTTATGGAAAAGAGATAATGTAGTGAAGGTAAAAGATGTGAAAAATAGGCAGTAAACATACAATAGAATATTAAAATCAGCGTTAATCTAACGTTGACGATAAACTATATTTTCGCATGAAATCATTTTTGGCTACCGTATTTTTTTTATGTTTTTCCGTGTTGGGATTTTGCGGTTCTAACGAGACTGTCTATAAATTTATGAATCTGCCCAACTCGGCAGAAGTAGCTGCTCTTGGAGGAACAAACGTCTCGCTGCAAAATAGAGATGTGAATCTGATTTATCAAAATCCGGCATTGCTTTCCGGTAGTGTAAACCGGAATATCGGGATAAATTATACGAATTACATTAGCGATATTGGCTACGGTTCGGCGGTCTATGCGCAAGATATTGATAGCGTGAGTCATTGGGCTGCCGGCTTGAACTATTTAAGCTATGGCTCATTCGATGGTTACACGGAAGAAGATATTCCTACCGGGGATTTTTCCGGAGGCGATTTTCTCCTGAATCTAACCTATTCCCGTCGCTTGGCAAAAAATATTATGGCGGGAATTTCCCTGAAACCCATATATTCATTTATCGAAAATTATAGTAGTGCAGAAGAAGCTAGGGTACCACGTAATTCTGAAGCAGAAGTAAAAACATTTATAGAAACTGAATTGGACAAAGCTATAGGAGAGTTGAACGATGCTCCGGCTGCACGTGGGCGCATAGCAAAAGGTGCTGCACTGGCTATTAAAATGCGTATGGCTTTATATTATGACGAACACCAACGGGCTAAAGATGCTGCTCAGGCAATTATTGACTTGGGGCAATATGATCTCGAAAGTGATTATTCCGAACTGTTTAAAGTTTCTGGACAAAATTCCAAGGAAATTATTCTTGCAGTCCAATATATTGATGTAACAAAAGCAACAGGCGTTGTAGGACAAATGTATAATAACGGTGACGGAGGCTGGTCTTCCATAGTTCCTACACAAAAACTGGTCGATATATACGAAATGAAAGATGGTCTGACCAAAGAAGAGTCAGTTGCTAAAGGAGGAGCAGATGCCTATAATCCTGTACATCCGTTTGCAAATCGTGATCCACGTATGGAAATGACTGTGATGTACCCTGGAATGGATTGGAATGGTGGAGTTATCAATACTTTAGACAAAGTTGTAGATGGATCTAATAATCCGAATTATCCTACTGCTGCCAACAACTCATCGAAATCAGCATTAACATGGAGAAAGTATCTAGACCCTATGGATCAATATACAGGAGGTATATGGGAAACTAACTGTAGTCCTATAGTGTGTCGTTATGCAGAAGTTCTTCTCACATGGGCAGAAGCTGAAAACGAACTGAATGGTCCATCGGCTGAAGTATATAATAAACTGGACAGAATACGTACCCGTGCAGGCATGCCGGTAGTAAACAGAACTAAATACGGCTCGAAAGAAACATTACGCGAACTTATCCGTCGTGAACGCGGTGTAGAACTTGCAGGAGAGGGTATTCGCCGTGCAGATATACTGAGATGGAAAGACAATAGTGGTAAAATGGTTGCGGAAACAGCCTTGAATGGAACACTTACGCGTGTTACAGGAACTATCAATTACAGTGAAACAGATCCTGCGAAGCGTGCTGTTATTGACCTAAATCCTTCTGCAGCTGACACAAAGATCGAAGATCGGGTATTTAAAACTCATTTCCGTTATCTTCCGATACCTCAGAGTGCTCGTGACAAAAATCCTAAATTGACACAGAATCCGGGATATACTGAATAATAAAAATATGAGATGATCTGTTCCCAGATCATTAGGTAGAGGCTTTCATTACAAACCCAACAGAACTTTAATTCTGTTGGGTTTATTTTTTACAAATACTATTTGATTATATCTTACCTAATGCTTGTTCGAGGTCAGCTAGTATATCATCTATATTTTCGATGCCGACAGATAGCCGAAGTAATCCCGGAACGGCCCCTGCAATAATTTTCTCTTCGGCCGAAAGCTGTTCGTGAGTTGTAGTTGCCGGATGAATTATTAAAGATTTTGCGTCACCTACATTTGCCAGATGGCTAATAAGGTCAAGCGAATTGATCAGCTTATCTGCATTATCTCCTGCACCTTTCACCTTGAATGATAATACACCACCAAAACCACGTTTAAAGTATTTTTTTGCCAGAGTATGGTATGGGCTGCTTTCTAATCCAGGGTAGTTTACATATTCTACTTTTGGGTGTTTTTCAAGCCATTGGGCTACTGCCAGGGTATTCTCTACATGGCGTTCTACCCGGAGAGATAATGTTTCTAATCCTTGTAACAGAAGAAACGAATTGAACGGACTGATAGTACTGCCCCAATCTCTGAGCCCTTCTACACGTGCACGGATAGTAAAAGCTATATTTCCAAAAGGACTGTTAGCTCCAAAGGTATCCCAGAAAACAAGTCCATGGTAACTATCGGATGGATTCGTAAATTCGGGGAATTTACCATTACCCCAGTTGAACTTACCACTGTCAACAATCACACCACCAAGGGATGTGCCATGTCCTCCGATCCATTTGGTAGCACTTTCTACCACAATCGTTGCACCATGTTCTATAGGGCGGAATATTGCACCTCCTGCACCAAATGTATTATCTACTATGAGCGGGATATCATATTTGTCGGCAATAGCAGCAATAGCTTCGAAATCCGGAATATTCAGGTCGGGGTTACCGATTGTTTCCAGATAAAGTGCTTTGGTTTTATTGTCAATAAGCTTTTCGAATGAAGAAGGTTCGTCGTCCGGTGTAAAACGTGCTTCCACACCCAAACGTTTGAACTGCGATTTAAACTGGTTATGAGTACCGCCATACAGATGAGAGGTAGTAACAAAGTTATCCCCCAAGGACAATATATTGTTTAGTGCTATAAACTGAGCAGAGTGTCCCGATGCAGTTGCCAGTGCTGATTGTCCTCCTTCCAATGCTGCTACACGTTTTTCAAATACATCTGTAGTCGGGTTCATTAGTCGGATATAAATATTTCCGAATTTTCGAAGAGCGAACAAATCGGCTCCGTATTGTGCGTCGTCAAATGTGTATGATGTTGTTTGATAGATGGGTACTGCACGCGAACGGGTTAGAGTATCTATTTCTTGTCCGGCATGTACTTGTAATGTCTCAAATTTATAGTTGCCCATATTCTTATTTTTTATATTGGTTTTCATGTAAATATGAGTAATTAGCTAAAAAGCTAATTACTCAAATAAAATAAAGATAACTAAACAATTTTACTATGATTAAAGCGGATATTCTTCAAATGCATATAATACTGTAGATAAATAACGTTCACCTGTATCAGGTAGTATAACTACTATATTTTTCCCCTTATTCTCAGGTTTTTTAGCTAGTTGGGTAGCTGCATAAGTAGCCGCCCCCGAAGATATACCTACAAGGAGCCCCTCTTCACGGGCCAGTTCGCGGCTGGTACGTATCGAGTCATCGTTACTTACCTGAATTATTTCATCTACAACAGATGCATCGTATGTTTTAGGTACAAATCCCGCACCTATACCCTGTATCTTATGGGGACCCGGTTTCCCTCCTGATAATACAGGCGAGTCTGTTGGTTCTACTGCAACAATTTTTACATTCGGATTGTATTTTTTCAACACTTCACCTACACCGCTTACTGTACCTCCTGTGCCCACTCCGGCAACAAAGATATCTACGTTTCCATCTGTATCGCGCCATATCTCTTCGGCTGTAGTTCTTCTATGTACAGCAGGGTTTGCAGGATTGGCAAATTGTTGGAGTACAACGGCCTTTGGATTTTGTTTTTGCAACTCTTCTGCTTTAGCTATTGCTCCTTTCATGCCTTCGGGACCAGGTGTAAGAACGATATTCGCACCTAGTGCTTTGAGCAGGTTTCTACGCTCTATACTCATGGTTTCAGGCATTGTTAATGTAAGTTTATAGCCTTTGGCGGCAGCCACAAAGGCCAGCCCGATACCTGTGTTGCCACTGGTAGGTTCTATCAGTTCACTATCGGGTTTAAGAGCGCCTGAAGCTTCTGCATCTTCTATCATTGCATTTGCAATACGGTCTTTAACACTCGATGCCGGATTAAAGTATTCTAACTTTGCAATGACATGAGCATCAAGTCCATGTTTTTTATTATAGTTTGATAACTCCAGTAGCGGAGTATTTCCTATCAGGTCAGTCAATTTTTTAGCAATTTTTCCCATAATCTTTTATTTTTCGTATTGTTTATTAATTGATACAAAGGTACATGCTTTCCTACATACTTAAAATCACTAAAGTGAGGTATTTTTATACCATGTTTATGGTATATTTCTAAAATAATTGATAAAGTAAAAAACGTTAAGAAGGATATCTGATGTAAATTATTAACGTTATCTTCGCATTGCCTTAAAGAATCTTATAGAACTATGTATTGGTAAACAATAATGTATTTAAAAGCGTTTTTAACGTAAACTATTAACATTGTAATGAATGCTATGGAGATATCCAAATTGTATGAAATATACAAACAGTATCCGGAAATATCTACTGACACACGCAATAGTCCGAAAGGTTCGATTTTTTTCGCATTAAAAGGTGCAAATTTTAATGGGAATGAATATGCAGAAAAGGCTATAGATTCCGGGTGTAGTTATGCTGTTGTTGATGAAGCTAAATATGCCACCCGTCCCAATATTATACTTGTCAACGATAGTCTTGAAACGTTACAGGAACTTGCTCATTATCACCGAAAAAAAATAATAAAAAAACCTATTATTGCAATAACAGGCACTAATGGTAAGACTACTACTAAAGAGTTGATATATTCGGTTCTTTCTCAGGAGTATAATGTGCTGGCAACTCAGGGTAATCTCAACAACCATATTGGGGTGCCTTTAACTTTACTCAGGATAAAAAAGGAACATGAGATCGCAATAGTGGAGATGGGAGCGAGTCATGTTGGTGAGATCAAATTTCTAGCGGAGATGGCTTTGCCTAATTATGGGCTGATTACAAATCTGGGACATGCTCATATCGAAGGATTCGGCTCATTCGAAAACGTTGTGAAGGCTAAAGGTGAGTTGTATGAATTTATTCGTAGTACTACAGACGGGAAAATATTTATCGA
>QMCD01000169.1_pt1 | contig 47384 bp, 45 predicted proteins | sample 1821841 | NCBI WGS metagenome assembly QMCD01 (sample SAMN01991225, study PRJNA193472) | Termite gut metagenome, whole genome shotgun sequencing project. | isolation source: worker | host: Macrotermes natalensis
TTTGTGGCCTCAAAACCGTTCGGGGTGTAGCTCAGCCCGGTTAGAGTACACGTCTGGGGGGCGTGTGGCCGCTAGTTCGAATCTAGTCACCCCGACAAAAAAAGGGCCGCCTCTTTCGAGGCGGCCCTTTTAACGTGGTTTACAACAATGAGTGAGGTTCAACTCATTAATTAATCTGAAAATTAATACTTTTGCAAACGGCAACAGCCAAAAAAGAGAGGGACACGATTTGTGATTCAATAATTTGTTACCTTTGCGGTGACATATTGAACACGGAAAGTGTTTAGCTGATTCCTACTGGCAAATCTAGTAAATTTATTCAGGTCGGGAAACAGCAACTTCTCTTCACGCCCTTACCGGCGTGGGCTGTTGCTTGTTTTTGACCGAGGTTTTACTAGAACCCGCCAGTAAATTCAAGTTAATTCGCCCACGCTTTCTTTTTGACCATTAACCATCACCTTGGGCGAGGTGGTGAAAAACCGATTTTATGGCTACTAAAGGCATTTTATCAAAACAAACGGTTGACTTCCACAAACCGAACACACCTTTGCCGAACTGGAATGATCCCAAGATTGACATCCATCTGCACAAACGAAGGAATGGTAAAAAAGGGATTTTCGACATCGCAGTCCCTTTGAATTCCGAGCGACCTGTTAGGGTTGAGGGTAAAACAGGAGCTGTCCCTAACGACATTCTCGATGAAGTGGAGAAGGCATTTAGGGATGTAGCACAAAGAAAAAAGTTTGTAAATAACTTGATCGCTGTGTTGTCCAACTATCCCAACTTCAAGAACCGCCCGGAAGACATGAAAAACATTCATGGGGCTTTGAAGAAAATTGCAACAGCCTTTGGGCTTGATTGGCAGAATTTGGTTGCACTTACCCATACTCCGAGCACGAATCTTTACAAAGCGGAAATCCGCGATGAATCCTATCGTGTTTATTACGTTTCGATTGACCGAAAACGAATTTCAGCGGGGAACACCTCAAAGACGCTCTTAAATGAGGACATCTACCCATTAGGCCCGATAATCCTTTGAAAAACAAATTTTAAAAACTCAAATCAAAATGAAAAAACTTTTTCTTCTGATGCTGTCTCTGGCGGCACTCACATTCAATGCTTGCAACAAAGATGACAACGGGGATGGCAACGAAACCTACACAGGCAAATTAATCAAAACCATTGATTTGAATGAAGAAGGCGTTTATACATTTACCTACGACAACCAACAGAGACTCACGAAAGTTGTAAGTGAATGGGATGGCGAACGCTCTGAGATATATTATACATATAGTTCGAATCGCATCGTGGCTGCTTGGGATGATTGCGATTATATCTATCACCTTGACGCCGACGGTTATTTAATCGAACAAGAGTGGGAAGAATCAGGATCAGACCCGGAACTAGGATTTAAATATCAATACACTGACGGATTTTTGTCACGTATTGTCAACTTAACCAATACCGATACTGCTTATACCTATTCGTGGGCGAATGGCAATTTAAGCAAAGCAGGAGATGAAACGTACACATACACCGACAAGGAAAACAAGTTGAATCTTAATGCATTTCAGGTGTTGGGGATGAATCCGTTTCGCTTGGATGAAGAATACTTAGACTTCAAAGGGACTTCACCTAAAAATCTTCCTGCTTCCATTCCCAACTCCATAGATCACGGTTCCTCTGTGTCATTTACTTACACGTTTGATTCCGACGGCTATCCGACAGAAATCGTAATTTCTGATTCTGAAGGTAACGAATTAATCGAGATCACTTACTATTGATACTCTCTGACAGTAAAAAAGGGCCGTCTCTTTCGAGGCGGCCCTTTTACTGTCAAATACAAGTTCCCTTACCTGATCGAGTTGAGGTGTTTCTGCAACTCGGCGGCGTTGACGGCAGCTGTGTTACCGGCAGCGGAGAAGTGGCGCTCGGCGGCAGCCTTGTCACCTCGCAACCACGACAGGATACCCATATTGTTGTTGTACGCGGCGCCGTGATCCTTGATCTTGCCAAGGAATCCGGCAGCAGCGGTGGTATCGCCTCTTTCGAGTGCGTGAGCTGCGGCGTTCATATTGGCCACGTCGCTATTGGGATACGTACGGGCGGCGATCTCCATAACTTCGCGGTGCTTTTCGCTGCCTCTTTCGTACGTTTCGGCCACGCGGAACATCTCTTCGAGCGAGAGGTTGGTCGGGCGGACGAGGATCACTTCGCGAGCGCGTTCGACTGTAATCGGAGCAACTTCATAGTCGATGAAGTAGTCGGTGCGGCGCAGCTTCGGGTAGATGTCGCGCAGGATCTCTGCATAGGGACGGCCACCGTCCACGGCGCGGATCTCACGTTCGCGAGCATCGTAGTCGGCGCTGCCTCCGTCGATGATGCGGATTATCTGGTCGCTGTACGAGTAGTTGGCTTCGTCGAGCAGGTCGCTGAAGGTCTGCCAGTCTTCGCCCGAACCTTCGGCGGTGATCATACGCGAATCGACGCCGAAATGTTTCTCGATGTAGAGTTCCAATTCAGCTGCACGGTTTTCCGACAGTTTCTGATTGCTCGACTCGGTGCCTTCGGGAGAAGCCCAGCCTACCAGACTGATACCCTTCATCGTTACATCTTCGTCATTACGCACCAGGTCGATGGTCTTCTTGATGGTCTCCAGCTCGGCGGCATTGTTGCGGAAGTTGGGCACGATCTCCGAACGTCCGACGTGATACTCCAGATAGGCGCGACCCATCTCCTGACGAACCTTCACCGGTTCGACCTCGGGAACTACGTAGACAACTTCGAACTCGGGTTCGTAACGTTCCACGACTATGATCACGGGTTCGAGAGCGGGTTGTGGTTTGGCACCCAGACCGATGATGAGGTTCAGACCCAACTTGGTGGGGCCGAAGTAGTCTTTGTCACGCTTGCCGACCATCTCGTCGCAATCCAGACATTTGTACGTACCGTAGTACTGGTCGTAATTCAGGTGAGCGTAGCCCACGCCGATAGTAGCTTCCAGAGCCCAGCGGAACGAGAAGTTCCAACGATAACCCCAACCGATACCGACACCCCACACGTCGCCCTTGAAGCGGTTGTCCTCCATATACTTCGTGAAAGGTCCGTGCCACAAGCCGCCCACTTCGTAGTTGGCCCAGCCGCCGTGGATATCGAACCAGTGACCGCGGAAAGTTTCCTTAGGCCAGAACCGCAATTCGGGTTTGATCTCCAGATGTTTGAACATAGTTTTGCCGCCACGGAACTCCCACGGGTTCCAGCTCACAGGAATGTCCAACGAGGTGTGTCCCCCGAGGCGGAATTCGATGCCGAGGTTCATCGTTGTGGTGATGTCGCTCAGCAGATTGGTCTTGAGGTTCCAGGCGGGGAGCTCTTCGACCTGACGTTTTTGCGCCATAAGCATCGTCGGAACGAGCAGAAGCGCCACAAGGATAATTTTTTTCATAATCACATTATTAGATTGGTTAAACTTTCGTCCGTTCCCCACTCACCTCGCACATTCCGTGCCAAAAATTACCCGCGGGCCTCTGCTGCGCCTTATTCGCCCAGGTCGGGGTTGCTCGAAGCGGCTATCAGAGCCAGGTTCATAACGGAACGTTCGTCGGCGGTTTCGCTCTGCGGGTGGATGTTTTTCCACAGCCCCAGTAGCACCGGGCCCGTGATCTCGGCCCCTCCCAGCATATCCATCATCTTGTATGCGATGTTTCCGGCGGCGGCTCCCGGAAAGATCATCGTGTTGACTTCCCTCTCGCCCAGTTTGTTGAACGGATAGTACTCGCGGCGTAGTGATGCGTCGAGCGCCGTGTCGGCCTTCATCTCTCCTTCGACCAGCAGTTCCGGGTGGCGTTCGTGTAGCATCTTCACCGCGGCGGCCATCTTAACGGAGTCGGGCTCGGTGTCGGTGCCGAAGTTAGAGTTCGACAGCATCGCCACCACCGGCTCGTACCCGAAGTGGCGCACTGCCTGAGCGGCCCGCAGAGTGATCTCGGCCAGCTCTTCGGCTGTTGGGTTGGGGTTGACGACCGTGTCGGCGAAGAACATCGGGCCCTTCTTGGTGCTGACTATGTGCATTCCGGCGAGGGTCTTTCCCTGAGCGTCGAATATCTCGCGAACGGGCTCCAGAGCGCGGGTGTAGCGGCGACTGTAATCGACGATCGCTCCGTCGGCATCGCCCGCAACGACCGCCATCAGAGTAAACCACTGCCGCATACCCATCCGGAATACAGCCTCGGCAAGGCTCATACCCTTGCGCTGCAACCTCTCGTGGAGCATCGCACCGTAGCGTTCGCGGCGCCCTTTTTCGGCCTCGGAGGTAAAGTCGAGGATCTCGATGCCCTCCAGCGTGACGTGCTGTTCGTGGGCAACAGCCTCGATATGGGCCCGGCCGCCGACAAGGATCGGGTTCACAAGTCCCTCGCGAGCCAACACGGAAGCAGCGCGAATCACGGCGGCCACCTCGCCGTTACTGAACACGATACGTTTCGTGGGCGCCGTTGCGACCATCGTTCGGATACGCCTCATCAGGCGGTTGTCGCGACCCATCCGGTGTTCCAACTCGTGGGAGTAGGTCTCCCAGTCGGTAATCTTCCGCCGCGCCACACCCGACTCGATCGCAGCCTTGGCCACGGCGGTTGAGATGCGCGACAACAGGCGGGGATCCAAAGGTTTCGGTATAAGGTACTCGCGGCCGAAGCGGATGGAGGTGTTGCTGTACGCCGAGGCGACGCTTTCGGGCACGGGCTCGCGGGTCAGCTCGGCAAGGGCGTGCACGGCGGCTATCTTCATCTGTTCGTTGATCGCCTTTGCGCGAACGTCCAACGCCCCGCGGAAGATATACGGAAATCCGAGGACGTTGTTCACCTGATTGGGGTAGTCGCTGCGGCCCGTTGCGAAGATTATGTCGGGTCGCGAAGCCATCGCCTCCTTGTAAGATATCTCGGGGTGGGGATTGGCCAGCGCGAAGACAATCGGGTCCACAGCCATCGAACGCACCATATCCTGAGTGAGCACATCGGCCACGGAGAGTCCCAGAAACACGTCGGCCCCTGTGAGCGCGTCGGCCAGAGTATCGAGGGGAGTGTCCACCGCGAACTCACGCTTTGCGGCGTTCAGGTCAGTGCGGCGCAGGTTCAACACCCCCTTACTGTCGCACATCAACATATTCTCAGCCCGTACACCCAACTCCTTGTAAAGTTTTGCACAAGATACCGCCGCCGCCCCGGCACCGTTCACCACGACCTTCACTTGTTCGATCTTTTTGCCATTCACGATCAGGGCGTTCAACAGTGCGGCGGCGGAGATGATAGCCGTACCGTGCTGGTCGTCGTGCATCACGGGAATGTCCAACTCCTTCTTCAGCCGCTCCTCGATGGCGAAGCACTCGGGGGCCTTGATGTCTTCGAGGTTGATCCCTCCGAACGTGGGCGAGATATTCTTGACGGTCTCGATGAAGCGGTCGACGTCACTCGCGTCCACCTCGATGTCGAACACGTCGATGTCGGCAAAGGTCTTAAACAAAAGCCCCTTACCCTCCATCACGGGTTTACCGGCCAACGGGCCGATGTCGCCCAGACCGAGGACTGCCGTACCGTTCGAGATAACGGCAACGAGGTTCCCTTTGGCGGTATACTTGTAGGCGTCCTGCGGGTTCTTCTCGATCTCCAGGCACGGCTCGGCCACGCCGGGCGAGTAGGCCAACGCAAGGTCGGTCTGGGTGGAGTAGGGTTTGGTGGGGATGACTTCGATCTTGCCCGGGCGCCCTTCCGAGTGGTAGTTCAGCGCATCGCGGCGGCGGCTCTTATCCGACATAGTTTTCCGATTTTTAGTTCACACAAAAATACCAAAAAAAATCACTCCCCGGCTGTTTTACGAACCGGAGAGTGCATTTTTAACACTTTCTTCAAGCGCGCCGACGAGTGAACAGGCTAACGATCAACAGCAACAACACCGCGCCGATCACGGCAACAACCAACTGCCAGATCAGTCCCCCGCCGCCGAAGCCTGCCAACCCCATCAACCAACCGCCCAACACGGCGCCGACGATACCTACAACCAAATTGATCCAAAAGCCCGAACCCGAACCCTTGACGATCAGATTGCCGAGCCAACCGGCCACCAACCCGATGAGAATGAACCATACGAAACTCATAGTCGAAATGTTTTTAAGAGTGAGTGTTTATTCGCCCTAAAAACCTCTCAACTATCGTACCACACTACTCGAAACGGAGCTCGCCGAAGAATTTCGGTTGGTGGAAACTGGGCCGCGGGGTGTCGATCGGGCTCCACGACAGGTACTGGGGCCGCGGAAGGCCGTCGCCACATTTATAGAAGTTACCGCGCAACGTGCGACCGGAAAGAGGCGCAACCTCGGTGCACGCGAACGCCGACACGGGAATAGCCATCGTGAGCGTCCAGCGGAAGTCGCCTTCGGTATTCTCTATCGCCTCGCGCGGAAGCGACGGCAGGCGGCGAATCTGACCCACCTCCTTTTCGAGCATCACGATCTGTCCCTGGGCATCGCGCGTATGCAGCAGGCCGTAACCTATGCAACTCATCTCGATGTTATAATAGGGGCTACCCTCCTCGCCGGGAATGACGAAGAACTCGACGCACGAGTCGGTCCACGGCTGGCCGTTATCGGCAGTGAAGGCGGCGCGAAGCTCACTTTCGTGGACGTAGAACTTCAGGTAGATCTCGTCGCCACTGTGAGCGATCTTGAACCCCACCTCGGGTCGTTCGGGAAACTGCTCGGGCCAATTCAGGCAGTCCACCGAGTGGGTCTCAAGGGAAGCCGTTTCGAACATCTCATCCACGTGTTCGATCGCGGGAGTTGCTCCCCAGTCCACGCGCGGGACGGTGAGCGAAGAGGGCTGGGCGCCCACGGAGAGTGCTGACATAATCAAAATCGAGGTTACTGTTCCAAGTAGTCGAGCGCACGGCCGCTTACCTGCATCAATGAAATTTCGCATATCTTAGTGTTGTATTGTGCCACAAGGATTCTCTCCTCGCCATCCAGCAGGCTCTTCTGCGCCTCCCGCATCTCGATACCGGACAGGTCGCCAAGGAGGTATCGCTCGCGGGCGATCTCATAGTTTTGGCGGGCGGAGACGAGGTTCTCGCGTTCGAGGCTCAGCAGCTGAAGGTTGTTTTGGTACGCCTGCCAGAACGTTGCAAGGTCGGCCAACAGGGCCGTCAGGACTTCCGAGGAGCGCAGGCGGGCGTTGTCGGCCTCGATGCGGGCATTGCGGATATCGCGCCCGCGCCTGCCGTCGAAGATCGTGAAGCCCATAGAGACGTTCGCATCGGGCCCCCAGGAAGTACGTCGCCGCGTGCCGCCACGTTCGTAGGCGTTGGCAGCGAATCCGTAACCGGCGTTGAGCCTCACGAACGGGTAAGCGCGCGACTGAACCATCTTCAGGTCCAGGGCGGCGAGAGTACCGGCTCGCTCTGCGTGGGCAAGTTCGGCGCTCTGGGCGATCATACGGTCGTACAGGTCGCCCCAATTCAGGCGCTCGTTGATGCGGATGGTCGTGTCGCGGACGGCGAAGTTCTCATCGGCGATTGGGTTTGCCATCAACTCATTCAATCGGATGCGCGAAGTGGCGATGCGTTCTTTCTGGGTTATGTACAACGACGAGTCGGCATTGAAGTCGACCCGAGCCTGCAACACCCCGAGGCGAGAACCGCCACCGAGCAGGTAACGAGCCTCGACGATACGCAGCCGCTCGCGAGAGAGCTCCACGGCATACTGGTAGTTACGCAGGCGGATGGACTGCTGGATGAAGTTGTAGTACTCGGCCGTGAGCGACGACACGAAGTCCTCGATCGTAATGCGCGCCTGCAACTCCCCCATCTGCTCCAGCTCGCGGAGGCGTTTCCAGTTGGTGAGCACGCTGAACCCCTCGGACAGAGTCCACGAGGCGTCCAGTCCGGCGGAAGCGGTTTGGGTGAGGGCGCCGTGCTCCTTGGAGACTTCGCCGTCGCGGGGAGTGGTGTGCGAGGAGTTCCACGCGGCGTTGTAACCACCGCTCAGCCCGACCTCGGGAAGGAAACCGGCCCGGCCCCAGGTGGCGTTATTCTCAGCGATCTGCTGCTCGCCGCGAGCGATGCGGACGGAGTAGTTACGCTCCAGGCCCCATTCGAGGCACTCGCCCAGAGAGTAGGCCCGCTCCTGAGCCGAAAGCCAAAGCGGCGCCGCAGCGAACAAAAGTATCAGTAACTTTTTCATTCCTTGTTACGATTTGTGGAGATGTAAGAGTACATTGCCGGAACGATGTACAGGGTCATAATGGTGGAGATGAGCATCCCGCCAGTCACCGCAACCCCCATCGCGATACGGCTGTTGGCCCCCTCGCCCGAAGCGAATGCCAACGGCAACAGGCCCAGAATCGTCGCGAAGCTCGTCATCAGGATCGGCCGCATACGTTGCAGGGAGGCGTCGAGGATGGCCTCGTCTTTTGGTTCGCCCGAAGCCTGTTTCTGGTTGGCGAACTCGACGATCAGGATACCGTTCTTGGCCACAAGACCGATCAGCATAATGATACCGATCTCGGAGAAAATATTCATCGTTCCGCCCGTGAAGAACATAAATATCAACGCCCCGGCAACGGCCAACGGAACGGTGAGCATAATCACCAACGGATCCTTGAAGCTCTCGAACTGAGCCGCAAGAACAAGGTAGATCAAAACGATGGCGAGGATGAAGGCGAACATCAGGCTGGAGGCGCTCTCGCGAAACTCCTTCGACTCGCCGGACAGGGCGGTACGGAACGTCTCGTCCAACACCTCGGAAGCGATGCGATCCATCTCGTCCAACCCCTGACCGATGGTGTAACCGCGGGCCAGACCGGCGGAAACAGTTGCAGCGACGAAGCGGTTGTAACGGTAAAGCTGAGGAGGAGCGATACTCTCGTCGATCGACACGAGGTTGTCCATCTGGATCATCCCCCCGGCACTGTTACGAATATACATCGAGCTCAGGTCGGTCGGCTTGTTACGCTGCTGGCGGTTGATCTCCCCGAGGATCTCGTACTGCTTACCATTCATATAGAAGTAACCCATACGCTGGCCGGAGAGGCCGTACTGGAGAGTCTGGGCAATGTTCTGAGTACTCACGCCGAGGATATTGGCCTTGTCGCGGTTGATCGAGATGCGCGCCTCGGGCTTGGTGAACTTAAGGTTGGCGTCCGACATCTGGAACACGGGACTCTCGGAGACCTTTTGCAAAAACTCGGGCAACACCTCGCGCAGGCGCTCAATGTCGGTCGCCTGCAAAACGTACTGAACAGGCATACCGCCCCGACCACCGCCGAAAGTCGACTGCTGGCGGACGAACGAACGAGCTGCGGTCTTGGATCGAACCGCAGCCGTGAGCGCCTCGGCAACCTCCATCTGAGATCGCTTACGCTCCCCGAGCTCGACCAACTGGATCTGCACGTTACCACCACCGCCACCAACGCGAGCGGTAATGAACTCGGCATCGTTACCCACGACCTCGTCGGCCAACAGGTTGATATCCTCGGTGTAGTCGCGCATATATTCATAGGTGATCCCCTCGGGCCCGGAGGTCGAAATGCTAACCGACGAACGGTCCTCCAAAGGAGCCAACTCGGCGGGAACAACGCTCCACAAAACAACGATCAAAACGACCATCGCACCGACGATAGGAAGAGCCAACCAACGACGATTAAGGAACCCGGCCAACGAGCGGCGGTAAAAGGCGTTCAACCAATCGAAGAAGGGCTCGGTCTTACGGTAGAACCAATTCTGGCGCTCGCGGTGTTTGAGGATCAGCGTGGAGAGCATCGGAGTGAGGGTCAGAGCAGCGAAAGCCGAGATGGCGACAGCCCCGGAGATAACCACGGCGAACTCGCGGAACAGCCTACCGGTCATACCGCTCATAAACACGATCGGAAGGAACACCGCCACCAGGGTGATGGTCGTGGAGACGATGGCGAAGAAAATCTCCTTCGCCCCCTCGATACCGGCCTCGAAAGGCCGCATACCCTTCTCGATACGGATATAGATATTCTCCGTCATAACGATCGCGTCGTCCACCACAAGTCCGATAGCCAGCACAACGGCGAGCATAGTGAGGGTGTTGATGGAGAACCCGGCCGCGTACATTATAAAGAACGTACCGATCAACGAAACGGGAATAACCACGACGGGAATCAACGTCACCCGCCAGTCGCGAAGGAACAGGAAGATGATGATGATCACCAACGCGAACGCCTCCCAGACGGTCTTCATAACCTCGGAGATGGACGAGCGGATAAAGCGTGTATTGTCGAACCCGTAGGAGGTCTTCACATCCTCGGGAAGGTCTTTCTGCATCATCTCCATACGCTGGTAGACCGCGTCGGCGATCTCGATGTGATTCGCGCCGGGCTGCGGAACGACGATAACCCCAACCATCGGGATGCCGTTCATCTTCATATACGACCGCATATCGCGAGGCGAAAGCTCGGCCCGCCCAACGTCGGATAGGCGAACCACCCGCTGGCCATCGGTACGGATGATGAGGTTATTGAACTCCTCGGCGGTGTGCATCAGTCCGAGGGTACGGATCGAAAGCTCGATGGTCGCCCCCTCGATAGAGCCGGAGGGAAGTTCGACGTTCTCGCGGTCGACGGCGCTCTTGACGTCCATCGTAGTCACCCCGTGGGCGGCCATCTTGACCGGATCCAACCACAGGCGCATTGCGTAACGCTTCTCGCCCCAGATCTCGACCCCGGAGACGTTATTGATAGTCTGCAACTGCTCTTTGATGGTGAGGTCGGCAATCTCGGATATCTCCAACAACGAGCGCTGGTCGCTCTGCACCGCCACCATCAGGATAGGGTTGGCGTCGGCATCGGCCTTGGTCACGGTCGGAGGGTCGCAGTCGCGAGGAAGGTAACGCTGGGCGCGGGAAACTTTGTCGCGCACGTCGTTGGCAGCAGTCTCCAGCGGAACGGACAGCTCGAACTCGACCGTGATACGGCTGTTACCCTGGGAGCTGACGCTGGTCAGGGAGCGGATACCGGGAATACCGTTGATGTTTTGTTCGAGCGGCTCGGTGATCTGGTTCTCGATCACGTCGGCGTTCGCCCCGGGGTAGGAGGTCTGAACGGTGATGATTGGGTTGTCAACCGACGGGTACTCGCGAACACCCAACGAGTTGAACCCGATGAACCCGAACAACAGGATCACCAGCGAGAACACCGTCGCAAGAACGGGACGTCGTATACTTAACTCGGATATATTCATTGCAGGTTCAGTCTAATCGGTAAAGCTTCGCGAAGCTGGAGGGTGCCGGTAGTAATCAATGTGTCGCCAGGCATAAGGCCGGTAAGCACCTCAACCTGGGAGTCGGTACGCTGGCCGGCCTCGATGGTGACGGAACGGGCGGTACCGCCGCGAGCGAGGTAGACCTTGTCAATACCCATCTCCTTGATCACAGCCTCGGCCGGAACGACGATGGCGTTCTCCTGCTCGTAAAGGGTAATGCTCACAGCAGCGTAACGACCGGGCATCAACTGGCCGCGGTAATTGGGGTAGAGAGCCTTGACGTCGAGCTGGCGAGTGGCGAGGTCGACCTCGGAGGAGACGGCGTAGACCTGAGCGTCGAAAGCGTCGAGGTAACCATCCACGGTGAAGCGAACCTTGGTACCCTGACGAACGGCATCGACGTATTTCTCGGAGACGGAGAAGTTCAATTTCAAAGGAACGATCTTGGTGAGGCGAGCGACGGTCGTCGTGGGAGAAGCCCAAGCCCCCTCGGAGACGAAGCGAAAACCGATCACCCCGTCGAACGGAGCGCGAAGTTCGGTCTGGGCGATGTTGGCCTTGACGAGCTCGATGTCAGCCTGAAGCATAGCCAACTCGGTCTGCGCCTGCTCGTAAGCCTCGCGGGAGACGGCGTCGCGCTGCAAAAGCTCCTGCTGGCGGTAGAGCCGGTCCTCGGACAACTGAACCTGAGCCTGGAGCTTTTTGAGCTGAGCCTGCAAAGGCTCGTCGTTGATCTTGGCCAGGAGCTCGCCCTTACGGACGCCTGTGTCCTCGCGGAAGTAGATGTGGGTGATCTTGCCCGAAGTCTCAAAAGCGAGGTTCACCTCCTCGTCCGCAGTAACGGTCGCGGTGATGTTGTCGACCGAAAAGCTCAACGGCTGCTGGCCAATGACCATACCCTGAACGCTCAAAGGCCCGCCGCCGACACGACCGCGACCGCCCACAGCCCCGGGATCCTCTTCGTCGGGTTTACTCCACAGCCGGTAGCAAACCAGCCCGATTACTATAAGTGCGATCACCCCAAGGGCAATCCAACGATTGGTCGATTTTTTCATCGGAATACGTGTAAAAAAGATTTTGTCGATAATCCCCAAAGGTAGGGAAAAATCGACAAAATCACAAAAACCGAACGGCGAAACGCCAAAAAAGAGCCGTTAAAACTCCTTCGAACTCTTACCCAATGTGAACGCGAAGCCCATATAGAGGTTCATAGATTTGGTACGACGAGGCACCCGGATGGAGTGGTGCTTATCCTTGTCGATCTCGAACGAAGCGTAACTCAACGGAATGTAGTCCGCCCCAAGGAAGATGTTAACGCCACGGGGGTGGAAGTTAAGGGCGAGGCCCAAAGCGCCGAGCTTGTTATGCAGAAGGGTCTGGCTTACGGCGGCGGAGAACCAACGGGCAGGACGGACGGTACCGATGACGGTGAGCTCGGTCTGGACGCCGCGGCCGGAGAAGCGGGTGTGAGAAAGAAGTCCGGCGCCGAGAAGGTTGTCGAGGAAGTTATATTCGCCGCCGAGGTTGACGGTCGCGCCCAAGCCGGTGGTGTAACCCTTAGAGGAGGTACGGCGAAGTTCGATGTCGTCGGGGTCGGTCACGTCCCAATCCTCCTCGCCGGTGTTGTAACCGCGATACTCGATGCGGAAGTCGTCGGTCTGGCCGGTGAACGAGTGCTCGGCGCCCCAACGAAGGAACCCGAGGTCGTTAACCGCAGCCGAAACACGAAGGCGGTCGTCGAGAAGAGTCATCTCGGCACCAAGGTCGATAGCGGCACCCCAAGCGGTCGGCCCACCGCCGCCGTCAACGTCATCGAGAAGGTCTTCGAGCGAGACGGAGCGACCGGAGCCGAAGCGGGAGTAATCTTTACCGATCAGTGAGGTGTTGATGTGTCCGCGACCGTGGATCGAGACCACGTCGTCGGAGAGGTCGATCTTGGCGTCCTGAAGGTCGCCGCGAAAACTCGCTGCCCCGAGAAGAACTTTCACCCTACCGCCGACAACGAGGTTGTTCCACTCCAAAGGCATTGCGAAACCGTAAGCAGCCTCAAGGTAGGCGCTCATACCGAAGGCGAGGTCGCCGATGTCGTAAGAACCGTTACCGAGGCTCTTCATCACGCGAAACAGATCCTTGGGAATACTGACGTCCTCCATAACCCGAAGGCCGAGCGACCCGGAGTGGAAAACCTGGCGTTCGTTGATCCTGGAATATTTACCGAACGCGGCGAGCGAGTAACGAAAATCGGAAGAGGTGTAAGGCTTGGAGGGAATACGGCTGAGAAACTGCGACGCGGAGACGGAGGGGTGGAAGCCGGTGACGGCGCCGTCCGAAGTGTGGAAAATGAAGTTCTCCAAGGAGAGGAAGTTACTCTCGGAACCGAAGCTCATATTGGTGAGAGGAACAACACTCAGAAAGCCATCCCGGGGAGTGAGGGCCGCGTTCATCTCGAAGCGCGGAACCGAGTAGTCCATAAAGTAGGCCGTCTTCAACTGGGCCGAAGCGCCGAGAGAGACGGACGCGAAAAGCAGAGAGAGAATTATCTTTTTCATAGTATTACTCCTTCAGGCAATGAGACCCACGCACGACCGGAAAAGAAGTCCGCGGGACGAAAACGATTACGCTCGCCGGCAACGGAAGCCGTACCGGTCAACGGAATGCGGATGTGGATGGACTCGACGGAGGAGAGAACGTCCATATCGCCGTCGGCAAACTCGATGGAGATCCTCATCCTGGAGGCCGTGGGTGCAGTCGATGACGGAGAAGCCCCGCCCAACTCACCGATGAAGGTAGCGGCAACGCCCTCAACGGGGCGGCCCTCCCAGTCGAGAAACTCGACAGTGGGAGCGGCAACGGCGAGCCCCAGAGAGGTATTGATCTCGACGAACAGGTCGAAGTCGGCGATGTTCACGCCCCAATCGGCAATCTCGTGCAACACCTCGATAGCACCGCGGTCGTTGAAGTCCAACGAAAGAGCCATATCGGGACCGAACGAGAGAGGGAACTTCAGGTCGTAACCAACCTCGATGGGGTAACTACGCGAGGGGTCGATGGCGGAGGAACTACCGCTCGGAACAGTCGCCCCGACGGACAACTCGATACGGTCGGGAATCTCGTCCATTATGTTGGCCAACTCGGGAACGGTTACGGCAGTGTAGATCTTGTCCACGGGAACAGTCCCCTCGGGAGCTATGAGGCAAAGGTCGGTGGTACCGCTGGCGGCGATATGGAGTCCGTCGACGCGGAACTGGGCGGAAGCCTCGCCGGCGCGGTTAATAACGGTCACGTATATAGTACCGTTCAGGGCAACAGGAGTAGAGTTGGAGATGGATAAAATAAGAGTCGGAGGAACAACGTCCAGATTCATCGACGAGTTCTCAAGAGCCTTAGTCAGGTCGGAAAAGACAGCCGTGTTGAGCTGCCAACCCAAGATGTTGTTCGAAGCGGCCCACGAAGAGCTCACGATGTTTTCGAGCAAGTGGCCGTCGACGTGGAAGGTGTGCTGAGCAGAAGAGACAACCTGGTAGAACCCCTCGTGGTCGGTGGAGAGCTCCTTGACGTTTTTGAAGATCTCGCCCAGAGAACGGTGCTCGATCACCCCGATGGGCAACTCGATACCATCCGGAGCGATGCCGATACCGGTGTCGATCTCACCCTTTTCGAAGCGCCAGTCACGGTCGACGCACGCCGTCAATGTCAGCAACAGAGCCGAGCAAAGAAAAACGATTTTTCTCATAACGGGCACAAAGATAGAAACTTTTATCTATCTTTGCAACCGCGTGTGGGAAGTTGCGGCCCTTGCAACCGTGCTTTGAGAGCGCTGAACACTAAGTAATAACAACTAAAAACACAACACAATGCAAACAATCAAACTGAGCGCCCAAAAGAGGGCCGAGTTCGGAAAAAAGCCGACAAAGGCGGTAAGAAAACAAGACAGGATCCCGGCAGTGATCTACGGCCAGGGAGAACCGGTGAGCTTCTCACTCGATGTTAAAGAGGTAAAGCCGCTGATCTACACCCCGCAAAGCTACATCGTGGAGTTCGACATCGAAGGAAAGAAAGAAGTGGGTGTGATGCGCGAAGTGCAGTTCCATCCGGTCAAAGAAGAGATCCTGCATATGGACTTCTACCGAGTGAACGACGCAAAACCAGTAACGATCGACATACCGGTGAGGATCACAGGAAACTCCGAAGGCGTGAAGATGGGGGGAAAGCTCGTACAAAACAAGCGCAAGCTGACAGTGAACGGAATGGTGAAAGACCTGCCGGATGAACTGACAGTAGATATCACAGAACTGGGAATCGGCAAGACAATCTTTGTGGGTGACCTGAGCTACGACAACCTCAAACTGCTCAATCCCGCCTCGACAGCAGTGTGTGCAGTCCGTGTGACCCGCGCAGCAGCAGCGGCAGCAGCAGCGGCAGCAGCCGAATCGAAGTAAGCGATGAGATATGGCCAAGTTTCTGATAGTCGGGTTGGGAAACCCGGGAAGTGAATACGCGGAGACCAGGCACAACGTAGGTTTCAAAGTGTTGGACGCCCTCGCGGGAGAGTCCAACACTGCTTTTACGGGGGGACGGTATGCAGAGAACTGCACGGTGAGAGTGAGAGGAAACGTGGTGGTGATGATCAAACCGCAGACCTATATGAACCTGAGCGGAAAGGCGGTGAGGTACTGGATGCAGGCCGAGAAAGTGCCGCTGGAGAATGTACTGGTGGTGGTGGACGACATCGCGTTACCATTCGGGAAGCTCAGGCTGCGGGCTCGGGGATCGGATGGCGGACACAACGGGCTGCACGACATTATCTGGACACTGTCGGACGACGGATTCCCGAGGATGAGATTCGGAGTGGGAGGAGACTTCGCCAGAGGAGCGCAGGTCGATTATGTACTGGGAAGCTGGACGCCGGAGGAACGTGCCGCACTACCGGAACTGGTCGGGAGGGCGTGTGACGCGGTGAAGTCGTTTGTGACCGTGGGCATCGAGAGGACGATGAATCAGTTTAATACTAAATAAAGGTATGAAAAAGTTGATCGGGGGCGCGGCGATGGTGATGATGATGGCGGCAGGGGCGAATATGGAGGCGGAAGCGCAGGAGGGTTTCGCGATACCGGCAAGCGTCGAGGCGAATCACTCCGTGACGATAAATCTACTGGGGATACACTACGCCTACGAGCATCCGCTGGGACGGACAGGAACCATAATTGGGCGAGCAGGGCTGAACCTCGGAGCAGCATCGGAGCACTGGCGGACGGGAACGATGATCGACTACCACGACAACTACTGGATGATGGCGCCGTCGCTGGAAATCGAACCGAGGTGGTACTACGGGATAGATCGCCGCGAAGGAAAGGGCCGGAACACGGACAAGAATCAGGGAAGCTTCCTGGCGCTAAAGGTACAAAACTATTTCCCGGGATATGTGTCGAGCGACTATGTGGAAATAACGGGAGGGACGATGTTCGTACCGGCGTGGGGCTTGCGAAGAGTGTGGCGAGAGAGGTGGCTGATGGAGTTCACCGCGGGCTACGGAGTAGGGTTCGCACACAAGGATCGCTGGTGGGGAGACGACAGGCTGATACGAGGAGTGGACATAAACTTACGCTTCGGGGTGGCGTTTTAAAGGGGAGGGGCCGAGATATGGGAGCAAGGATCGACAAGTGGCTGTGGGAGGTGAGGGCCTACAAGACGCGCTCGGTAGCGGCAGATGCGGTGAAAGCAAACCGAGTCACGGTCGGAGGAGCGTGGGTCAAGCCCTCGTATGAGGTGAAGGAAGGAGACGAAATCGGAGTGCGAAAGGGCCAAGTGACCTACAAGTTCCGGGCGCTGGGATTCCCAAAAGGGCGACAACCGGCAAGCGAGGTAGCAAAGTATGCGGAGGACATAACCCCGGCCGAAGAGCTGGAGAAACTGGCAGTACCGAGGGAGACCATATTTGTGAGCAGAGACAGAGGAACCGGACGACCGACAAAAAAAGAGCGCCGGGATATCGACGCTCTGATGGACGAACTACCGTAACCCCTCGTCCACGCGACCCTTCAACAAGCGACGAAGAGCACGAAAGAGAGACTGGCCGGTGATGTCGGAGGCATTCTCGAGGTAGCTCCAAAACTCAACCCCGCAGACGAAACCGGTGAAGACCTTGGCAAGGTGGAGGCTGAGGAAGGTGAGAACCACGCTGTCGAGCAACCACGCCAGGACGATACCAGCCATCACGAAGATCAGTTTATAGAGCGTATCCCAAGCGCGGCGCGAAGAGAAGCGCCACTGAAGGTCGGCGCGGCGGGCACGGGTGCGGGAAGCAATGACGCCGGTGACGAAGTCTATACCAACGAAGACAACCGCGCAGATGACAAGTCCCCGAATCGGAGCAAGGAGGGCGACAGCTCCCGCCACCGCCCCCCAACCGTATTTCAACAAATTTTCCATAACGAGGCTACTTCTTGTCGAGCAACACGCCGCCCGCGATCGAGATGTGATGGAGGATGTTTTCGCGCGGGTCGTAGTCGGGATAGAGACCGGAGTCCTCGATGTGCTCCACGGCGCGGCGAATCAGGGCCTCGGCATCGCCGCGAAGACGGCCGAGGGCGCTTTGCATACGTTCGGAGGAGGCGCGGGCAAGGTTCTTACCCGTCGCCTCGACAACCCCGCCCGCGCCGACCTGAACAGCCAGAGAAGGCATCAACAACATCTTAACGTACAAAGCCAACGGAGCAGCGATGTAGTCTTCGAGCAGTGTCGGGTAGGCGCCAGCGCAGAGTTGCGCGTAAAGCTCGGGGCCCAGAACGGGTCGAATGAACTTCTGTTGGGCGGCGAGGATCGTCTCGGGAGGAATGGACTCGGGAGGAACGAAGTCGGGTGCGCGAAACGCCAACGAGGCGACACGTGCAGGTGTAATCAGGATTTCCATAGGGTCAATCGGGGTTGGGGAGGTTGTGTTTTCGAATCTGAGACAGGTAGAGGTTTTGGGCGGGATCGGTAGCGTCGAAGTCGTAACCGTCGGCCTTACGCGCCTCCCACACCTTCATATAATCGGGCTTGGCCTTGGTGGGCGGGCGGTTGATGACCTCCAGAGACGATGCGTCGACGGACAACACCAACTCGATCACGCGGCGAATGGGCTCAAGAAGTTCCTCCTGCTCGACGCCGATTACGGTGTTGAGAGCGATCTCGTACTCGTGAAGGATCCGCTCGGCGCTGAAGCCGCCACCATAGTCCAATCCGGACAGAGCGCGAAACCAACTGTGAGCAACAACTATGTCGCTGGTGGCTTGGTCATGGAGGTTTTTCCAGTCGCCGTCGTTGTCCGCCGTGATGGGGATGAAGCGCGAGTTGTCCTGGCGGTTGCCCTCGCGAACGACGAACATCACCTGACCGGGATTACCGGCGAACTTCTTGTTGGCGGTGTTCATAATCTCCATCGCGGCCGCCTGGTCGTCCACCCCGCCGTCGAGCATCATCACGCCGGAGAGCTGGAACGAGTTTTCGAGGCGCGAGATGTTCCACTTGTCGGTCTTGTAGGCGATCGTGGAGACGTTCATACCGGCGATGTAGGAGGGCACGCCGTAGTGTTGGAACATCGGCTCGTAGTCCTTGTAGTGAATGATGGCGCGCAGACAGCCGTCGTCACCCACCTCGAAGTTGGGATAGAGCGGAACCCGCGTCGCCTCCGAGGGACGGTAGTGTGCCCAGTCGTGATGGAGGATCACGGCGGTGTTGTCACGAGCAATGCGGCAGCGGGAAGCATCCTGATGGTAGAGCGACAGGAAGGAGTGGTCGGCGTCGGTCACCACCTCAAGAAACGCGTTACCGAACAGCGCCTTGTCGAACGCCAGACGGTTGATCACCTGACGAAGAGGGTCGCCCGAACCGTTAGCCCGATCGGAAACGGCCTTTAGCACGAGGTTGTCGGTGTCGTAGGAGCAACCCTTGCCCGAAATGTAGTCGGCCTTGTCGTTGATGATGCGGCGATGGATGGTGCTACGGCGAGACATCAGGGCCAGGGCGTTCGGAAAGAGATTGTCGTCGCCCCAACGCCAAAATCCCCCATCGGAGACGCGGCCCGGAGAAGGAGCAAGCTCGCCCCCGGAGAAGGGCTGCTCCACCGAGGCGGTCACGATACGAGAACGGGTGCGGGAGCGGTTTTTCTTATTATCCATTCGTTGTTTGGTTTTTTAGTGAGTGCATTCGAAGGTCAGTGAGACGGTCGGAAAGTCGTCGGGCGAGGAGCCGGACGAACAAGAGTACTCGGCAAGACGCAGCGGGTAGGAAACCCCGAAGCGCTCCGAAAAACCGATGGTGAGGTTCTCGTCCGAGGCCAGAGTAACGCGGGCCACAAACCCGTGGGGCGAGAGGGCGATCAGTCGATCAGTCGCGGCGAGAGAGAGTGCGTTCGCGGGGAGTTCCATTCTCAGTCGGTGGCGGACGATGCCCCCGTCAAGAAGTTCACAGGAGTATTCGGCGTGGTCTTCGCGAAAGACCCATTCGGCCCCCGGGGCGGAGGGGGTGAACTGTGGTGCCGAGACAAGCTCGACACGGTTCACCCCACCCCGTGGGCGCACCGATATCCTTTCAAGTGAAGGAAGATGCGGCATCCCTGCAGTGCGGATGTTAGAATTTAGCCGCGAAGGTAATCAACTCGGGAAGCAGGTAGTCGCAACCGGCAGCAAAGACTGCCCTCTGGCGGTTCTGCATCTCGTCGGGATTGTACCACATACGGATCTCGGTTCCGGGAAAGTCCGATGTGTTCACGGCCAGCGCAAGGTTGCGGCGGTCGGTGAGGATAGCCCAAGACGAACCAAGGTCGCCGACCTGACCCAGATAGCCGCTCAGACGGATATCAACGACGGGAATACCGCGGAACGACAACGACGGACGGCCCTCCTGACGGGCGATGTAGGCTGCCTCAAGCGCGGCACCGTCCAGTTCCTCCTCGTACTTGGAGTAGACGTCGCTCGTGACGAAGAAAGCCAACTGACCATCACCCTTGAGCTCCTTGAGCTGGGGCGAAGCGTTTGCCCAGAGCTTCTTGAGAATTGCGCTGCCGGTGTCGCCGTCGTTGATCGAGGCAGCTGTGATCTGGGGATTTTCGGCACCCATATCGGTCATCAACTGGGAGAGAATCCCGCTGAAGGTGTCGAACTTGCCGTTCTCGCGGCCGGTCTTCCCGATCCACATCGTTGCACGGATACTTTCGGCCAGCGCCTCACGGAACAGTTGGGTTTCGGCCTGTTCGAGTTCGGTGCCGGTCAGGTCGTCGAGGTTGACGTCGGAGCTGGCGGCGATCTGTTCGTACACCATAGTGAAGTAGTCGGCGGCGGAGTAACCCATCTCGGCCTTCACTTTGGAGAGGTCGATGGTCTTTTGGAACTTTTCGGAAGCCGCGCCGCCCGTCCAGCCCGACGAGAACTTCTGGAGTACGTCGCTCGCTCCGCGCCAGAAGTTGAGAGTTGTCGGGACGGGCATATTGTACATCACACGGATGCCCAACCCCTCGGCGTCGGGGCCGGTGAGCATCGGGCGGAAAAAGATTGTTTCGAGGTCTTTGCCTGAATAGGTCTTCGGTTCTACGATCTGACTCATAATTGTGTTTGGTTTTTGTTGGGTTAGTTGGTTTGGTTTATAAAAAATTCTCGACATCCCTCCTGTAGGCGATTTCGTTTGCCGAACGGCGGCATTCCGTGGGAGGTGGGTCTTCGGTGATTCGGGTTTGTGTCGGGCGGGCTTTGAGTTGTTTGTTCTCGCTCTCCAGGGCGACTATCCGATGGCGAAGTTTATCCAGTTCGGCGTCCTGTTGCCAGCGCAGTACGTCTCCGTCCACGGCGTTAGTCGGCGGGCCGACCGGTTCGCAAATGCAGTCCACCAAGCCCGCTTCCAAAGCTTCGGCGGGTGAGAGCCAGCGCCCCGTGCCATTGTTTTCGGCCATCAGGTCGAGGAACTCCTGCACCTCGCGGCCCGAGTGCTCGGCATAAATCGCTGCCAGACGTTGGTCGGTTCGGGTGAGTAGCTCTTCGCTCTGGCGATGGTCGATGGCGTTGCCCTCGCAGCCCGCCACCGAGTTGTGGATCAGATAGAGGGCATTGGAGGATATCTTGCGCCCACCGGGACTGGCTGCCTGTGCGATGATCGTCGCTGCCGAGGCTACGTAGCCATAACAGTGGGTTGTTATGTTGGCATCGAGCTCGCGCAGGGCGTCATAGATAAGTAGTGCGTCGCGGACGTCGCCGCCGGTGGAGCGGATGTTGACAAGCACCTCGCCCGCACGGATCTTGCCGATCGCCGCAAGGGTCTTTTGGAACTTGTCGAACGTCGCTACCCGTTGGGCGGGCTCGTCGAACTGCCACTCCTCAGGCACACCAATCATCCCTTCGATGTCGATCACCGCGGGGCCGCGGCGTGAGTTTGTGATCTTGATTTTGGATTTCATCATAGCTGGAGTTAGAGTTTTAGAGATTAATGTCTTTGTAGTAGTACATTGCCTTTCGGACGAACTCATACGTCACGGCGAAGTGTTCGGCGGCCTGCCACATTGCGGTCACCTTGCCCACTCCGCGCCCAACCTGCGCCTCGACCCAACGACGGATTGCGAGCACCTGACAACGCGAAAGATCCACCACACCGATCTCACACAGGATGGAGATAAGTTTCGAGTTCGACACTCGGCCATAGTGGCGCGACACCATTCGGGCCAGCTCTTTTTCGTACACGGTTTGGGTCATAGTCATTCAGAATCGGGCTTTTTCACGGATGAGAGCATCCTGCTCGCTCTGCGCCAAGAGTTGGGCGAGGAGCGTGCTGATCTGTTCCGGGGTCATATTTTTCTGTGTTTTAAGGAATGTGTTTTATGAATGTACAGCGGGTCGAGCGCGCTATCGGGTCGTAGTCCGCAACCTCTTCGAGCCGGTACAGACACTCTTCACCATCGAGAGTCAAACGATACAAGCACCTGAAGTCGGGGCCCGTCGGGTTGTCGGACGGAAAGGAGAGCGACTCTATGTCGGTCGGTTCCAGCGACAGCCACGCCTTGATTCGGCGCGATGAGTTCCACAGCTTCACATCGCCATCGCGGTAGGCGTGCAGTCCGGTGCAGTCGTCGCGGTCTTCGAAACACAGGGTGTAGCCGCTTTCGGGCGCGTGGAATGCGATCTTTGGATAGGTCGTTGCTCCGGCCGTAGGCCATCCCCACACCTGGCCCGCCGGAAGAGCTTTCAAACCCTCGAAGCGGACGATCTTCGGCGCGAAGTTCAGATCCTCGGTTCGTTCCAGCGTTTCGGCCGCGAGGTCTCCCGCCTGAACGATTATCGCTCCCGGGGCACCCTGATAGGCTCCTGTGGTTCCGAGCGAGGGTGTGAAGAGTGGGTTTTCCCACGTCGAAGTTCCTGCTCCGGCGGCCATATTCTCGACACTCGCGCTCCAGCGACCCATCTGGCCTCCGTTCGTACGGTTCAGGCGCGCCACCGCCCCATCGCCTCCCGCGTAGCACCACACCATCTCGCGAGAGAGATCGCTTCCGAGTTCTTCCACCTCGATCGGCCGGCCCAGATCCACGCGATCCGTCCAGTCGACCACACGCTCCGAGCGATAGAACGCCGGAGCAGGCTCCATCCTCACTTGCCGCGAGCGGTTGTCCGTCTGGAAATACAGATTGAACATCTGCCTCAACGCATCTATCAACTCCATCTGGGTGCAGTCGTGGGCACACACATCGGCGAAAGTCAGCACCGCGCCTTCGGTCGGTTGAGCATAGAACACGGGCCTGATCCAAGTTTTTTCGCTCACCGTGAGCCCCATTCCCGGTTCGGCGCCTCCGAAGTAGATAGAGTTGAAGAACTTGGGTGCGCCAAGCGACACATTCTCCGGCGCCGTGCGGACGGTCAGCTCCACATCCATCGTTCCGGTCTCGCCCACAAATCCGTCATACAGCGCCCAATCTCCCGTGAACCGCTTCCACGCGCCTGTCGAAGAGGTTCGGTGCCACAGTTCCGGATCCGACACCGACAACGCATAGCCTATCTCCATCGGCGCGAACGGCCTCAGAATCGTAGGGCCGGTCATCGCGTGTGTTCCGTCGGGATCTGTTCGATTGTAGCGCAGTTGATACTGATGCCCGGCGACGTGAGCAAATACCGCCAGCGTGTAGCTTCGCGACGGTCGGAAAGTTTCTCGCCGGTCCGGATAGGGGTTTGCCAGCGTAAACTTCCTTGGTGTCTGCTCTCCCAGATAGACCTCGTTGAATCCCGTCAGTTCCGTGCGGCTCTTCATTCGGTAGTCGGTCGTGTAGCGCAGATGGTACTGGAAACCCAGTGTGGTCGGCGTCGTAGGAATGAACGCTATCCGCTCGTCGTCCATCTGGAAATGGCCTCCATTAGAATAGGTATCCTCGCCTACCTCCCCGTCGACCAGATTACCCACCGTGTAGGCCACCTGATAGGGATCGGCATAGACCCTCCCCTGGGAGTTCGCAACGGCGGAACCGGCACTCCGGCGACGTGCCAGAAAGTCCATATTCGCCCGCGCGACGGCCACGTCTTTCGTGGGGTACGCACCGCTCATCCACAGCGAGTCGAACTCCGGCCCGTCGGCGAACTCCGATACCAACACATAGCCGTTCTGTAAGAAAATGCGACGAAGCAGCGTTCCCACGTGTATGAACGGATGGTAGTCGTCCGTCGAGAGCACTTTCAGGGCCGGAATCACCCCTCCGGAGGAGTAGTCCAACTGCTGGCGTTGACGGGCGACGGGGAAAAACTTCACGGGCGACGAGCCGTTCCAGCCGCTGGCGATCGTTGCGGCGTTCAGCGTTCCGTTGAAAGTTACCGACGTCGCTCCCAGTCGCCTCGACGATGCCACCGTCACCCATTCGCGCGAGGCTCCGATGATGTGCACCTCGTAGTGGCTGCCTCTGACCGCCCGCCCGAGCCACATCGGGCCCTCTATCAGGGTTGCACCCTCGTGTTCGAGCCGTCCGACGTGGTTAGTGGCGTTGAAACGTTCCGCGGCGTGGATCTCACCCGCCCAGCCGAACACCGCTTCGGCCGCCGGGGTAGCCGGAACCCTCAACGTGCGCGTGTATCCCGCACGACCCTTTCGCGGATCGGTCAGCGCGGCAACAGCCAACGACACCGCCACCCCGGTTGTCGGGTCGAGACCGACCGGTGTGTTATCGACGTACAGTTCCATAGCTCGGATCGGAGATTTCGATTTCTACACACGTTGGACGCAGATACGACGAGACCACCTGACCACCTGTCACGTTTACCGGCCGGGCCTCGGAGCCTTCGACCTCCCATACCGACGGTGCGGAGAGTATCTCGGCCAGCCAGTCGGCCATCGGCTCGTCGCACGGATCGGAAACCAGCATCTCGCTTCTGGCCGCGGTGGTTGCGACGGTTCGCGTTCCGGCGGGAGTCGTTAGCCTGTCGAGCGAACCTGAGCGGCGGATGCTCTTCACGGTCGGGAACGTGTAGTAGTCGATGGCCCCAAAGCGATTGACCCAAGCCAGTCGGCGACCCGTAGCCAGCGATGGCACCAGCGTGTAGTGGCGCTCCAGAACGCGTGCCGGATCCGTCCCGCCGCGCATTGTGAGGCGTACCGAGAAGTGGCTGACCTCGGCGGCAGCAAACCCTAAAGAAGCCAGTAACTGCTCGGGCTCCACTACTACCGTTATTATATTGTCGCTCGACAGTTCGCGCATACCGGCGCTACCCGATAGTTCGCTGGATCCGGTTGCGACCACCACCGACGGCGAGACTATCCGCCGTGACAACACCGAGATCTCGTCACGCTCGCCAGGGCAGATGACCACGTGCTTCGGGGCCGCCGACAAGATCCGTTCCGGGGGCAGGTCTTCGACCCCGCCGCCCAGAATAACGACAGAGGAGTTCATCCCCGGAGCCGACACACAACAGGGAACGATGCGACCAGAGTCTATGGCCACTCCAGCCGGGAAGTCACACAAGGGCTGGGGATCAATCAATCCCCGGACATAGGGCGCCACATTAACCGCAGCCGAAGCCGTGGCGTAGATCCGTTTGGTTCCGAGAGGCGCGGACGAAACCGCCGGTGAGACGATCGAAATGTCCACCCCGAGGGGCGCTCCCACGTTGCCGAGCACAAAAAGAGCCTCTCTGAAGGCGCTCTGATACGCCTTCGGGTAATTTGTTACATTCATACGGAGGGTTTGGGTTAGGTTAGCGGGTTGTGATACCACAGAGTGACCTCGCAGACGAGCTCGACCGAGACTTCGCCGTGCGGGGTGAGAGATTGTGAGGCCGGGGTGCAGGATACTCCGGAGATGGAGCACACCTCGGGTCGTGATGCGATCTCGGCGGCGATGCTCAGTGCGTCTCTTTCGAGTGCGCTCCAGATCTCAGTCGCAAGGCCTGCCTCGGTCGGCAGTTTCATCGCGTGTAGCGAGAGTCGATAGGTCAGTTCGCCCTCGTTTCGGCCGGTCGATTTTTTCACCACCGGCGGGGCGAGCCACACTGCCGGGTAGAGCCGAACCGTTCCGCTCAAGTTTTGCAGCTCACCCGTGTGGAAGGCGTAGCTCTCGGCCGCAACGGCCGACGATACGATTTCAAGAAGTTTTTCCCTTTTCAATACGATTTCGGGTTAGTGGTTAGAAGTTTTTAGGTTGGTCAATGGGGTCGATTCGGCGGCAAATGTAATACGCCACACCCCCCCTTGTCAAGAGGGTGTGCGAATTATTCCAAAAATTTACAACTTTCGATTGGGGCGGGTGGCCTACTTCACCTCGCCATAGCGAACCGACCGGTCGCCTCTTAAGATTCGGAATTTCAGATAGTTATAGACGTGAAACACGGGCGGTACGACCAACCGGACGGTCATCAAAACCCGGTCTCGAAATTTTATTTTTTGCGCAAAAATCGCCCGACGGTAATTTCGCCTCAAAAGCCGCCTGTGCTCCTTCGCAAACTCCTGCTTCTCAGCGCGATCCCGCCCATACCGCGCATTCATCACAAGAAGATAGCCCTCCGTGTAGAATTTTTGCGCCAGCGTGTCGGCCAACAGCCGCGGCAACCTCTCGGCCCTCGCGAAAGCCTCCCTGTCGTCCAGCGCTCCCGTCGCCCACCGAACGTCGAACCCGCGCTGCATCACACTCTGGGGATTGCGATAATGGTAATACAACCGCTCCCGCGTGACCGCAACCGTCCTCGCCGCGCCGAACAGATGATGCACCACCCACACATCCTCGCCCGTGTATGACCCCTCCGGAAACCGCACCCCGTTCCACACCCCTCGTCGGTATATTTTGTCCCAGATGTATATCGTTCCCTCGGAGCGAAACCTCTCCAGCAGCTCCCGCCCCGTCATCACCTTCACCGGCCCGGCAGGAGGCATCGGCAGGCTCTCGGCAAGCCCCCGCGCCGTACCACATTGCGCAATGTCGGAGCCCGTCTCCACACAAATCCCCAGCAGTCGTTCCACCATCCCCGCGGCCATAAAGTCGTCGTTGTCGCAAAACGCAATCCACTCTCCCCTGGCCGCTTCGAGCCCGTCGTTCCGTGCCGCCGACACCCCGCCGTTCGCCTTGTGGATCACCCTCACCCGCGAATCCCGGACCGCATAATCATCACACAACGCCCCCGAGCCGTCCACCGACCCGTCGTCCACGAGTATCAACTCCAACTCTCCGTGCGTCTGGCCGAGCACCGACTCCACACAGCGCCCCAGCCACCGCTCGGCGTTATAGACCGGTACTATGACGGATACAAGCATCTCTCAACTGTTTCATCGCTCTTTCCAGCGTCGCGCGGTTCGTTGCCACGTTCATCCTCACGAAGCCCACCCCCTCTCGTCCGAAATCGGCCCCCGAGTTCAGTCCCAATCCCGCCTCCTCGATCAGCCACGCCATCAGCTCCTTGTGCCCCATCCCCAGGCCCCGCATATCGAGCCACATAAGATAGGTTCCCTCCTGCCTGATCGTCTTAACTGCCGGGATATGCTCGGTCAGAAACTCCCTCACATAAGCTACATTCGCCGCCAGATAGGGCAACAGTGCCTCCAGCCACTCCTCTCCCTCATCATACGCCGCCCTCAGCGCCACGTGCCCATACACCGTCCCTTCTATCACGTGCGACCTTCCCCACTCGGCATCCCATTCAGCCCGCATCTTCTCCGAAGGTATCACGGCGACCGACGTTGCCAGTCCCGCGACGTTGAATGTTTTACTCGGGGCGACGAAGGTTATGGTGCGTTGCGCAAAATGAGGATCCATTTGCGCAATATGAAGATGTTTGTGCGGTGCGAAGACCAAGTCCGAATGTATCTCGTCCGAGATGATCGTAACGCCGTGCTTATCACACAATTCGCCAACCCGCCTCAGTTCTTCTTTCGTAAACACCCTCCCGACCGGATTGTGTGGATTGCACAAAATCAACGCCCGCGCCCCGGCCAACCGCAAGTCCAAGTCTTCGAAGTCGATCTCGAAACTCTCTCCCGTCGCCCGCAGCGGATTGACCACCCCCCGCCGATCATTGCTCTCGATCATCACTCTGAACGGCGGATAGACCGGCGTCTGTATCACCACTCCGTCGCCCGGCTTCGTGAAGGCTCGGATCGCGAACCCCAACCCCGCCACGACCCCCGGTGTGAATCGCAGCCAATCGCGCCCCACCACCCAACCGCCGCGCCTCGCCAGCCATCGCATCACCGACGGGGCCGACAGCTCGCCGCAAATATCGTAACCGTAAACGTTGTGTGCCGCACGCGCCCTGATAGCCTCCGCCACGACCGCCGGACACTCGAAATCCATATCGGCAATCCACATCGGGATCACCTCCCGGCGGCCGAAAACCTGCTCCCGGGCGTCGAACTTCAGTGTGCCCGTTTGCTCGCGAGATGGAATGGTATCGAAATTGTACATCTTAAATTTCGTTATATCCGGCAAATATACTATTTTCGCGCCATAAACAAACCACCCCTAACATCAAATCCGAATGAGAGATTCCGATTACAAAGGCCCGGACGGTCCGGGCGAATTTGCCAAAGACAAGCGAAAGAGAAACCGCACAGTATCGGTCGAAGCCGTCACTCGCTCTCCCCGTGTCGATGCCGAGCGTGCTCAGCGTGCAACTCCCGAGCGCCACTCCTACAATCCCAACTTCTCGCCCGACAACAAGTTCGTCGGCGGCCCTCGGCCAGAGCGTGATCCCCGGCTCGACAGAACCGAGCGTCCAGAGCGAGATTTCAACCGTTGGGACTCCGACCGCCCCGCAGGGCCCAAGAAGTTCGGTCCCAAGAAGCCGTTCGACGGAAAACCGGGCTTCGGTGGAAAACCCGGCCCCGGAGGTAAGAAGCCTTTCGGCGCGGCGAAAAAACCGACCCACGGAACGGCTATGGATCCGGGCGTCAAGCCGTCGAGCTACCCCACCTACACACCCACCGACACCGGCAAGGAGATGCGGCTCAACCGCTACATCGCTATGTCGGGCAAGTGCTCTCGGCGAGAGGCCGATGAGTTGTTGACCTCGGGCGTGGTGACTGTCAACGGCGAGACCATCACCACGCTGGGGGCCAAGATACAGCCCGGCGACGAGATCCGCCTGCGGGGCGAGTTGCTCAGCGGCCAGAAGAAGGTCTACATAGTGATGAACAAACCAAAGGGTTACGTCACCTCGCTGGAAGATCCCCACGCCGACAAGACCGTTATGGACATCGTTCGCAACGCCTGCTCGGAGCGCATCTACCCAGTCGGCCGACTCGACAAGAGCTCCGTGGGCGTGCTGCTGTTGACCAACGACGGCGAGTTGACCCAAAAGCTCACCCATCCCGCCTACAATAAAAAGAAAGTCTATCAGGTTACCCTCGAACGCCCCCTGACGAACAACGACCTGTTGCGTGCTCGCGACGGCATCGACCTGGACGACGGGGTGATCATTCCCGACGCCGTGGACTTCGTCAAGCCCGACAATCGTAAGGAGGTCGGCATCGAGATCCACTCCGGCCGTAACCGTATCGTTCGCCGTATATTCGAGGAGATGGGTTACGGGGTTCACAAGCTCGACCGGGTCTACTTCGCCGGCCTGACCAAAAAGAACCTCAAGCGCGGCCAGTGGCGGTTCCTCTCCGACAAAGAGGTGTCGATGCTAAAAAGCGGGAGATACGAATGAAATTAGAAATTTTTGATTATCTTTGCCGCCCAAGTATTAACCAACAAGAGGACAAAACACAATGAAAAAGGGAATTCATCCGGAAGGTTACAGGATTGTGGCTTTTAAGGATATGAGTAACGACAATGTGTTTTTGACGAGGTCCGCCGTTTCGACAAAAGAAACCATCGAAGTGAACGGCGAAACCTATCCCGTGTACAAGATGGAAATTTCGAACACTTCACACCCGTTCTACACCGGTAAGATGAAGTTGGTCGACACCGCCGGTCGCGTCGATAAGTTTATGAGCCGCTATCAAAAACACTACGACAAACGCGGTGCAACGAAATAGTCGGAACGCCGACAGCGATTTTTAGCTACGCGAAATTTTTAGACGCAATCCCATACCGGGGTTGCGTCTTTTTTCGTATATTTGCGTTGGTTACGGCGACAGAATGCCTTGACCCTAAAAACTATCAGATTATGAAAAAACTGCGTTTCGGTCTTATCGTCGCTGCATTGGTGTTCGCAGCCTGCGATAAGATCGAAGTTGTGGCGTTAGAGCCTCAATCCGAACAACAAGCCTTGATGACCCGTACAAGCATAAGCGACGATGGGCACACCTACGAGGTCGTCACTGTCGGCAAAACAGATCTCGTTTTAATGGATGGCACAACCTACCTGCTATCCGACGACATCATCCTCTCTCCCGGGCAAGTGGAGTTTTTGCGCCAGGAAGGGTTGCCGCAAGAAACAATATCCGCAACACGTGCCGCAGTCTCGACAAAGTTCGTTGAATATTGGCCAAACGGCACTATTTATTACACTATTGCGAATAATTTTCTTCAGCCGGAACGAGTAAATAACACTATTGAACATTATCACGACAACACCGGCATTCGATTCGTTCCTCGAACCAATCAACGAAATTACATAGAATTTGTAAATGTCAGTGGAACCACGTCTTGGTCTTATATTGGTATGATCGGGGAAAAGCAACAGATCCAAATATCTGCCGGAGGTACGATGGGAACAGTTCTCCATGAAGTAGGTCACGCCCTGGGTATGTACCACGAACACGAGCGAACGGATCGGAATATGTAAGTGCAAATTCATACGAACAATATTACATCAGGAAATGCTCAATGGTTTGACATCGAGACCAAGGCATTACCTATTGGGCCATTCGATTTTGGCTCCGTTATGATGTATCACTCTTGGTCTTTCGCAAAAGAAGGCACGTGTTCCATAACGGGAACAGACGGAAGCTATATTTACGACAACAACTACCTCTCCTCCGGAGACGTCTATGCTCTTAAAATAATGTACGAACCCGACCGCTCTTCAGTATACGTGAAACTACGCAAGGAGTTGATCGAAGAAGAGAGCTGGTCAATGTTTGGTCCGACATGGGAAGACTGGTATTATGTGGAAAGAAACTGGTTGGAATTCTACTCCGACTCTCGGTGCACCAACCGCATCTCTTCGCCGGAGGCTATTACGCAGGTCGAGATCCAATACACCATCGGTTGGGATAATGGTTACAATGTGCCTATAACAGTCCAAGAAATGTTGTATATCCCTCCTGGAACATTGAAATACGTTATTGGTGAAACGATAAACGACGGCGAATCGTACTTCGGCAATAATGAATATCGTACCCTCACCTCATATGATTTCCCACGTATAATAATCAGATAACATACAAAATTTGAAAACTATGAAAAAGTTGATCTGTTTAGCGCTGGCGTTGATGTTTTTCTGCGCCTGCAAGAAGGATGGCGACAAGTATCTGAGAACCGAGACGATCATCGTGGCCTCGGAGAAAAGAATTGCAGGTTGGGGAGATGGTTTTTATCCCACACTGGTGGTAATGCCTCCCGAGGGTGAGTGGGAATTTTTCTATAACGACATCGAAGGTTTCGACTGGGAGCAGGGTTACGAATGTGAGTTGAGGGTCAGGGTCTACGAGCGTTACGAGGATTCCGACCGCCCAACTGCGGATCGTCCGATGTATAGATATGTGCTCGATAAAGTGGTTTCCAAAACCCGTAAGTACTCCGAGGGGCTGCCGAGCGATTTACTGCCGCCGCCGGAAAACTAACCGGATTTTTTGTATATTTGCGAACGTATGAAGAAACTACTTTTTGTTGTGTGTGCCTTGATGGTGGCTGCGGCTGCTTCGGCGCAGAGGGTGGAGATGGGTGTGAGAGCCGGTATCAGCTCTCAGGATCTGCAGTTGAAAGCGAGCGACGTGATGACCGAATCGAAGATGGGTTGGCACCTGGCGGCCGTTTCTCGCCTACGCTTGGTAGGCTTCGGGGATGGACTGCTCGGGGCGGGCCTGTTCCTCCAGCCCGAGATCGTCTATAGCCAGAATGGTTACCGGATGCAGGAAGACCGTCGCTCGGACGATGTGGTCGCGCGCTCCTCCGGTAGAATCCGTATGCAGACCGTCGACATTCCCGTCCTGTTGAGCCTGAAAGTTAGTATCGTTCGCGTTCAGGCCGGGCCTGTGTTCAACGTGTTGAACAATTATTCTTCGGTTAGCGGTAACCTGGAGCTTGACCCTTCGCGTTCTTCTGTCGGTTACGCTCTCGGGGCCAGTGTCGACATCGGTGCTTTCACACTCGACGGTCGTTACCACGGCGAGTTCAAGGAGTTGAAAAACAGTATCCGTGACGGCGGTACGACCGTTGAAAGTGTCCGCGGTTCGTTGTCGAGTTGGTCGCTCGGTTTGGCAATTCTGTTCTGATGATAGAGAAAGAGATAACCCTCGACGGGATCGACCCACGGGAGTTTTACGGCCCCGGTAATGCCAACCTGAATGAGATCGTCGCCCTTGCTCCGAAGGTTAAGATCATTGCTCGCGGTACGACGGTCAAGGTTCTCGGTAGCCAGCCTGAGGTCGAGGCGTTCGAGCGGCGACTCCAGGGACTTATAGATTACGTGGCCAAATACGGCCACATCTCCAAGGAGACCGTCCGCCAGTCTTTCGGCGGCAGTAACGGCCATGGCAATGGGGCCGAACCCGGTAGCGAGTCCGGCGAAAACGGCCCGGGTCCCGGCGTCGAGGACGTGATCCTGTTCGGTACTGCCGGTGCTATTATCCGCGCTAAGAGTGCCAACCAGCGGCTGTTGGTTGCCAAGTCCGAGGACCACGACCTGATGTTCGCCATCGGGCCCGCCGGTTCGGGTAAGACATACACCGCGATCGCTCTGGCTGTCAAGGCCCTTAAGGAGAAACAGGTTCGCCGCATTATCCTCACTCGTCCCGCTGTCGAGGCTGGCGAGAAACTCGGTTTTCTTCCCGGCGACGTCAAGGAGAAACTCGACCCCTACCTCCAGCCTCTGTACGACGCTTTGGGCGATATGGTTCCCGGGGCCCAGTTGGCTAAATACATCGAGGAGGGTACCGTCCAGATCGCTCCTCTGGCTTTTATGCGCGGCCGTACTCTGGACAATGCTTTCGTGATCTTGGACGAGGCGCAAAACACCACCCTTTCTCAGATCAAGATGTTCCTCACCCGTATGGGCCCCAGCGCGAAGTTCATCGTCACCGGCGACCTCACCCAGATCGACCTTCCTCGCGCTTCCGACTCCGGTTTGGCCCACGTGCTGGGCCTGTTGAGCCGCGTGAAAGGCATCGCGATCGTGAACTTCGACCAGACCGACATAATCCGCCACAGACTTGTAAAAGAGATAGTTAACGCATTCAATAAAGACAAAGAAGAAAAAGATGGAAAAAGCGATAGTGAAGACTGATTTTCGCCTCCCGGGGCAACGGAGCCTCTACGTTGGTAAGGTTAGGGATGTTTACGACATAGACGGCACGTGGCTCGTGATGGTCACCACCGACCGTATCTCGGCGTTCGACGTCGTGTTGCCTCGCGGTATTCCGTTCAAGGGCCAGGTGTTGAACCAGATCGCATCCAAGTTCCTCGACGCCACCGCAGATATCTGCCCTAATTGGAAGATCGCTTCGCCCGACCCTATGGTCACGGCCGGTTACCGTTGCGATACTTTTCCCGTCGAGATGATCGTACGCGGTTACCTCACCGGCTCCTCTTGGCGCGATTACAAGGCCGGGGCTCGCGAGATCTGCGGCGTCCGACTGCCCGAGGGTATGCGCGAGCACGAGCGCTTCCCTGCCCCGATCCTCACCCCCACTACCAAAGCCGAGATCGGGGGGCACGACCAGAACATCTCTCGCGAGGAGATCATCTCCCGCGGGCTCGTCTCCCGGGAGGATTACGAAACTTTGGAACGTTACTCTCTCGCCTTGTTCGCTCGCGGGTCCGAGATGGCTGCTCGCCGCGGTCTGATCCTCGTCGACACCAAATACGAGTTCGGTCATCGCGACGGCGAGATCACCCTCATCGACGAGATCCACACTCCCGACTCTTCCCGTTACTTCTACGCCGAGGGTTACGAGGAGCGCTTCGCCGCCGGCCTTCCCCAGCGCCAGTTATCGAAGGAGTTCGTTCGCGAATGGTTGATGGACAACGGTTTTCAGGGTCGCGACGGCGAGCGGGTTCCCGAGATGACCGACGACATCGTTTCAGATATTTCGGCTCGTTACATCGAGCTGTACGAAAACATCACCGGCGAGAAGTTCCACCCCGCTCACGGCGAAAACAACACCGACCGCCTCTCCCGGATGGAGGCCAACATCGTAAATATGATAGCACGACTAAAAGATACCGACCTATGAAAATCACTGACCTGAAACCTTCCGCCCTTTGGGGCCACTTTGCCGAGATCTGCGCCATTCCCCACCCCTCGCACCACGAGGAGAAGATCCGCGCTTTTATCGTCGACTTCGCCAAGACCCACAAGCTGGAACACTTTGTCGACGAGGCTGATAACGTCATCATTCGTAAGCCCGCTTCGCCCGGTATGGAGGGCCGTAAGGGTATCGTCCTTCAGGCTCACCTCGATATGGTTCCTCAGGCTAACGGCGACAAAACCAACGCTGCCGGGCAGCCTTTCGACTTCACTCGCGATCCGATCGAGCCCTTCGTCGATGGCGAACTGGTTAAGGCTCGCGGCACTACCCTCGGGGCTGACAACGGTATCGGGGTTGCCGCTATGTTGGCTATCCTCGAATCTTCCGACCTGAAACACGGGCCTCTGGAGGCGTTCTTCACCGCCACCGAAGAGACCGGTATGGTCGGCGCATTCGGCCTCAAACCCGGTGAGCTTCAGGGCGATATCCTTATCAACCTCGACTCCGAGCGGCAGCACGAGCTCTGTACCGGTTGCGCCGGTGGTACCGACGCCAACATCGAGTTGCCCTACTCTGCCGAGCCCGTTCCCCAAGGTTATAAGGCTGTTGCGGTGGAGGTTAAGGGCCTCAAGGGCGGCCACTCCGGTATCGAGATCATCCTCGGGCGCGCTAACGCTAATAAAGTCTTGATGCGCACCCTCCGCCCCCACCTGTTCTCTTCCGGCGCCAGCCATCCCGCTGAAAACGTGCGCCTTGCGTCTGTCGACGGCGGCGGACTCCGTAACGCTATTCCTCGCGAGGCTCGCGCCGTTGTCCTCGTCCTGCCCGACTACTATGCCACCTTTACCGAGGCTGTTGCCGAAATGGAACGTATTGTCACTAAGGAGTTTGCCGGAATCGAAGAGGGCGTCTCGTTGAAGGTCTCGTCCGCCGACGCTCCCAAGAATATCCTCCCCGTCGACACCGCTCGTAACCTTGCCGATATGGTTTGTATCTGCCCCAACGGGGTTGTTTCGATGAGCGTTGCGATGCCCGGTTTGGTGCAGACTTCCAGCAACCTGGCTCGCGTCGTCAGCGACGGTACGAGCGTGAAGATGCACGCCCTGATGCGCAGTTCTGTACGTAGCGAGAAGGAGTTCGTTGGCGAGCGTATCGTCGGGCTTTGCCGGCTTGTCGGCGCAACTTGCGAGCTCACTGGCAGTTACGATGGTTGGAATCCCAATATGTCGTCGCCCATCCTCAAGACTATGGCCGCCAGTTACGAGACTCTGTTCGGCGAAAAACCCGAGATTACTGCCGTCCACGCCGGTCTCGAATGCGGTATCATCGGCGGCGTTTACCCTAACCTCGATATGATCTCTTGCGGCCCGACGATCCGCTTCCCCCACTCGCCCGACGAGGAGGTCAACATCGCCTCCGTCGAGCGCTTCTGGCGCTTCCTTGTTCACACCCTGGAAACCGCACCATCCAAGTAATGAGGCGGTTGGGCTGGCGGGGGCGGTTAGGCCTGTTCTTGTTGACTGTTCTGTGCTGGTTTTCGGCCGGGGCACAGGGGGTTGCGGCACAGACGGTCGGCGAGGGCGGGGTGGGTGGCGAGCTGGGCAACATTGATTGGCGCGTTTCGGTTTCATCGACTTCCGACGCCGGGGTTTTCGAGGTCGTCTTCTCGGCTGACATTGCTCCCGACTGGCACCTCTATGACCTTGGCCCTTACCGCGTTCCCGGCCTCGCTACCGAGTTTTCGTTCGACGACTCACCCGTAGCCGCTTCTCCCGCCGAACCCGCCGCTCCGACACCTTTCGAGCTTCTCGGGCCTCCTCGCCAGCTCGACCAACCCACCCGCCGTATGGATCCTTTCTTCGGGTTCGAGGTCGGTTCGTTCACCGGTTCGGCCCGCTTCGCCCAGCTCGTCCGCGTCCCGGCTGCAAAGACAGCTTCCGACACTACCCTTTCCGGCGAGGTCGAGTATCAGATTTGCCGCGACGAAGTCGGTTGTGTTCGTGGCGCTTGGGAGTTCCGCGTCGCCCTCTTGGACGGTGCGTCTTTCGCAGCAACCGACCCGACGAACGCAACAAACACAGCCTCCCCGCCTAACGCGCCCAACACCGCCAGCCTCCCCTCTTCCAGTGGTCTTTGGGGCCTTCTTCTCGGGGCTGTTTTGTGGGGTTTTGCCGCACTGTTGACTCCTTGCGTTTTTCCGATGGTTCCGATGACTGTTTCGTTTTTTATGAAACAGCCCCACGGCCGTAGCCGCGCGCTACTATTTGGTGCTTTGATCATCGCTCTCTACACCCTCCCCATCGGCGCCATCATCCTCGCCACATACCTTGCTGGCGGCGAGGCCGTTACTGCCGATATCTTCAATTGGTTGGCCACTCATTGGATCCCCAACGTGCTGTTTTTCATCGTATTTCTCCTGTTCGCTGCATCGTTGCTCGGGGCTTTCGAGTTTCGTATGCCCAGTCGTCTCGTCAACCGTTCCGACCGTGGGGTCGAACAGGGCGGACTTGCGGGTATTTTCTTTCTCGCCCTGACTCTCGTTCTTGTCTCGTTTTCTTGCACCGGGCCGATCGTCGGTACTGTTTTGATCTCTTCCACTCGCGGCGAGTTCTGGTTGCCTGTGGTCACGATGTTGTTTTTTTCCGCTGCTTTCGCGCTGCCCTTCACTCTCTTGGCTCTCTTTCCTCGTTGGTTGGAGCGCTTGCCTAAAAGTGGTGGTTGGTTGAATTCTGTCAAGGTTGTCCTCGGCCTCGTCGAGATCGCTCTCGGGTTGAAATTCCTCTCCGTTGCCGACCAGACTTACCATTGGGGTATCCTTCCTCGCGAGGTTTACCTCTCTGTTTGGATCGTCGTCGGGGCTCTTCTCGGTTTCTATCTTCTTGGTAAACTGCGGTTTAAGTACGACTCTCCTTCCGACCACATTGGCGTCGGGCGTCTTTTCTGCGCGATCGTGGTGTTTTCGTTCACTGTTTGGCTCGTTCCCGGGCTCTTCGGGGCTCCCCTCAGCGCAATTTCCGGTTACCTTCCTCCTCCTTCCAGCCACTCCACCGTAGCCCCGGCTCCGGTTGCCACGCCCCCTGCTGCCGCCTCCGAAACCATCAAACACTCTGATATTCTTTCCCTTCCTCACGGCCTTTCCGGTTACTTCGACCTTTCCCAGGGCCTTTCCGCCGCCCGCCGCGAGGGTAAACCCGTGCTCCTCGATTTCACCGGCCACGGTTGCGTCAATTGCCGCGAGATGGAGGCTCGCGTCTGGTCAGACCCGCGGGTTTTGGCGCTGCTTCGCGAAAAGTTCGTCATCGTTGCTCTTTACTCCGATGACCGCACTCAATTGCCTGAAAACGAATGGTTAACCACTCCTTCCGGCCGTACTCTTCGCACCCTCGGCCGCGTCAATTCCTACATCGTCAACACCCGTTACGGTATTTCGTCCCAGCCCGCTTACCTGATCCTCGACTCGGAGGGTACCCCGCTCGTCCCTGCTCGCGGTTACGACCTTGATATAGAAGCGTTTATTGACTTTTTGAATAGTTATGAGTGAGTTAAGTAATCTGTCGCCGTCCGCCATTTGGTCTTGGTTCGAGGCGATCACCCGCATTCCTCGGCCTTCGAAACACGAGGAACGTATCGTCTCCTTTTTGGTTGATTTCGCCCGCTCCCACGGCCTCGACTTTCGCACCGATAAGGTTGGTAACGTTGTGATCCTCAAGCCTGCTTCTCCCAGTATGGAAGGCCACCCCACGGTTGTTTTGCAGAACCACGTCGATATGGTTTGTGAGAAAAACGCCGATGCGACTAACGATTCCGGCCAGCCGTTCGACTTTTTCCGCGACGCCATCCGGCCCTTCGTTTCTCCCGACGGTTGGGTTCGCGCTCGCGGTACGACTCTCGGCGCTGACAACGGGCTCGGTATGGCTGCTGTGCTCGCTCTTTTGCTTGACCCTCAGGCTGTTCACGGCCCTCTGGAGGCTCTTTTCACTGTCGACGAGGAGACCGGTTTGAGCGGCGCTTTCGGCCTCGGCGACGGAATGCTCACCGGTACGTACCTTATTAACCTCGACTCTGAGGACGAGGGCGAGATCTTCATCGGTTGCGCTGGTGGCGTTGATACTCAGGCGTTTTTAGACTTCACTTTCGAACCCGCTCCTCCCGCCCACCGCTTTTTCGAGCTTTCCGTCGGCGGCCTCCTCGGGGGTCATAGTGGCGATGACATCGAAAAGGGGCGCGGTAATTCCAACAAGATCCTCGCGCGCGCGCTTTCTGCCGGGCTCGATTTGAGCCTAAGACTCAGCTCAATAGATGGCGGCAACCTTCGTAATGCTATTCCTCGCGAGGCTCACGCCGTTGTTGCCGTTCCCGCCGCCCGCGCCGCCGATTTCACCCACACGATAGAAAGCCTCGCTTCCGATGTCCGCTCCGAGTTGCAGTACACCGACCCGGGCGTTACGCTCGCCATCAAAGATCTCGCCATCGAGGAAGCCCCCATCTCCCTGCAAGTAATTGACACCCAGACCACTGCCCGCCTCGTTTCGGCTCTTTTCGGCGTTCCTAACGGTGTCCAGGCGATGAGTTTTGCTGTTGCCGACCTCGTCGAGACTTCGACCAACCTCGCATCCGTGAAAATCGCTAACAACCAGATAGTTGTTACTACTTCCCAGCGTTCTTCGGTCGAGAGTTCCAAGCGCGCTACGGCTGCGTCTGTCGGGGCTGTTTTCTCGCTTGCCGGCGCTCGCGTCACCCACTCCGAGGGTTATCCCGGCTGGACTCCGAACCCCGATTCGCACCTGCTCGCCGTCACACAAAAGGCTTACGCCCAGCTATTTAACACGTCGCCTAAGATTCTTGCGATCCACGCCGGTTTGGAGTGTGGTTTGTTTCTCGAAAAATTCCCGAACCTCGATATGGTTTCTTTCGGGCCGACGATTCTCGGGGCGCATTCTCCCGACGAGCGGATCGAGATTTCGACCGTCGACAAGTTTTGGCAGCTTCTGCTCTCCGTCCTTAAAGAACTGTAGGTCAGCGCTTATCGCAGCTGCAGCGACAGATCACACAGCGCCACCGCCATCGCCGCTTCCACTACCACCGCTGCCCTCAGCGCTATGCAGGCGTCGTGGCGGCCTCCGATTTCCAGCGTCTCCGCCCTCCCCGTCGCGAAATTCCACGTCTGTTGCGCCTTCGCGATGCTCGCCGTCGGCTTCACTGCTGCTCTCATAACTATCTGATTTCCATTGCTTATCCCGCCATTCACGCCTCCCGCGTTGTTTTTCTCCGTCCGTCCTCGCTCGTCCACGATCGGGTCGTTGTTCTCTGAACCGCGCAAAGCAGCTCCTGCGAATCCGCTCCCGAACTCTACTCCCTTAACCCCTGGTATTGAGAACATTATGTGACTCACCACACTCTCCACCGAATCGAAAAACGGTTCTCCCAGTCCCTCCGGCACTCCGTCTGCCCTGCACTCGATCACTCCTCCCACCGAGTCGCCGTCCCTCACCGCATCCGCCACAACTCTCTCAAATTCAGCCCTTTCCTTCACTCCTCCCAGTTCCACAATTTCCGACGAAATCCGCACACCTCCCAACGCACCTCCCCCTAATACCCCACCCGACACACCAGCCCCCACACCCCACGCAACTCCGCCTCCCGGACTCGCCAACATCTTTTTCGCAATCACCCCCGCCGCAACCAGCCCCAAGGTCAACCTTCCCGAGAAGTGCCCTCCTCCTCGCGGATCCCCATATCCTACTGATTTGCAGCGCCCTACCCAATCCGCGTGTGACGGCCTCGGATGGTTCGCCAGCCTCTCATAGTCTCCCGAGCGCACATTTTCGTTCCTGAACAGTATGGCCACCGGCGCTCCCGTCGTCCTTCCCTCGAAGACCCCCGACACAATCTGCGGCTCGTCGGCCTCTCTTCTCGGCGTTGTTCCCGCCGCTCCTCCTCCTCTTCGCCTCGCCAGATCTGCTTCGAAGTCCCTCACACTCAGCTCAATTCCCGGCTTCACTCCGTCCACCACAACACCGACCGCCTCGCCGTGACTCTCACCAAATATTGCCACCCTGAAATTTCGCCCAAAACTATTCATTTCTCAACCTGTCAAAATCGTCCCAGAAGGCCGCATACGACTTCGCCACACACTCCGTTCCTCTTATCACGACCGGCTCCGTTGCGTTCAACGCCGTCACTGCCAGCGACATAGCCATCCTGTGATCGCCGTGACTTTCCACCGCCACTCCTCCGGCAACCACACCACCAACCACTCCGCGCACCCCACCATCCCGTTCTCCTCCTCTGATCCTCATCACATTTTCCTCCTCTATGTCGACCTCTATGCCCATCTTCTCAAACTCGCTCCATATTGCTTCGGCCCTGTTGCACTCCTTGTGTACCAGCCGCTTAGTTCCTATTATGGTCGTCGTTCCCTCACACGATGCCGCCAAGGCCGCCAGCGCCGGAAACAAATCCGGACAGTCCGTCGCATCGAACTCGAAGGCCCTCAGCCCTCCTCCATCCGCCCTCATCGGCGGTGAAACTCTCACACTGTCTGGCAGTTGTTCCACCCTTGCTCCCGCTCTCGACAGCGCTTCCACAATCGCCACATCCGCTTGCAACGAGGTCGCCCTCAGATTCCTCACCGTCACTCCGCCACCCATCCCCCCTGCAACCGCTCCCGCCACCAGCAAACACGCTGCCGCACTCCAGTCTCCCTCCACCTCATATTCACACGGTTTATACTCCTGACCTCCTGGCACATAGAATTCCTCATAGTCTCTGTGGTCTATGTCGATCCCGTACGCATCCATCACATCGAGCGTCATATTCACATACGGTATGCTCTTGAGGTCTCTCACCCTGATTGTCGTATCTTCGGCGGCCAGTGGTAGCGCCATCAGCAACCCCGTCAGGAATTGCGACGACACACTTCCGTCGATCTCCACACTCCCGCCCCTCATTGGCCCCTTCACCGTGATCGGTAGAAACCCGTCATTATCAACCACTTCTACCCCCAACTCCCTTAACGGTTCCGTCATCATTCCCATCGGCCTCTTCAATATGCTCCCTCGGCCTGTGATCGTTACTTCTCTTCCCATCATCGCTGCTATGGGCGTAAACAGCCTCGTCGCCAGCCCGCTCTCTCCTATGTCGATAGTCGTTTTACCGGCCCCCAGTTGTTCCACCACCCTCAGCGCTGCCGCGGTATCATCACACTCTTCCGCACCCACTGCACAAAACCCGCCTCCTCCGCCCGAGACTCCCGCCAGGAAATTTGCTGCGATAGCTCTTTGCGCATAGCTTTTCGAACTCGGGGGGTCGACTTCGCCCTCCACCGCTCCTGGTATGATCGTCTTATCCATATATTTTGGTTCCTGTTTTTTTGCCTTCCAGTACTCTCATTAGGTTCCCCTCCGTGTCCATATCGAACACCACAACTGGCATCCCATTCTCTCTGCACATCGTCACCGCGGTCAGATCCATCACCCTCAGCCCCTTCTCATACACCTCTCCGAAGGTCAGTTCGTCATACTTCACTGCTCCCGGATCCTTCTCCGGATCTGCCGTATAGACCCCGTCTACCCTCGTTCCCTTCATCAGCACATCCGCTCCTATTTCCAGGGCCCTCAGCGCTGCCGCCGTGTCTGTCGTGAAATACGGATTTCCTGTTCCTCCTCCTATTATCACCACCTTTCCCTCCTCCAGATACGCCCTCGCCGCTGCTGCCGAATATAGCTCTCCCACCGGTTCCATCCTTATCGAGGTCAACACTTTGCACTCCACTCCCTCTCCTTCCAGCGCACTCTGTAGGGCCAATGAATTAATCACCGTTGCCAGCATTCCCATCTGGTCTCCCTTCGCCCTGTCGAACCCTCTTCCGGCGCCTTGCAGACCTCTGAAAATATTCCCTCCTCCTACCACTATTCCTACTTGCACTCCTCTCCTCACCGCCTCTGCCACTTGCTTAGCATAGCTCCCCAGCACCGCTTCATCCAGTCCTTTTCCCGCCTTTCCTCCCAGCGATTCTCCGCTCAGCTTCAATAATATTCTCTCGTACTTCATAATTTTTCTTTCTCCTTTCCCGCAAAGATACGGAATTTTCAATATATTTGCACCTCTCAACGTTTTTTGCAAAGTGATTGCTTTAATGGCGTGCGGAGAGCTTCGGCTCTCGGTACGCGCCATTAAAGTGGTCATTGTAAACGTTGAGAATTTTCAAGAACCCGCCGGGAGCCGATTTTTTAGATCTTTTCTTTCCTCCCTTGTGTCCTGCTTGCGGGCGCCTTTTGCGCCGTTCCGAGGGAGTTGTCTGTACTGCTTGCCAGGCCGACATTCCTCTCACCGGATTCGAATCCCTTCCCGACAACCCTGTTTTTCGCCGCTTCTGGGGACTTGTTCCCATCGAGCGCGCCACCTCTATGATGTGGTTCATCGACGGTAGCGGGTTCCGTCGTATAGTCCACCGCTTCAAATACTCCTCCCGACCCGCACTGGCTCGTGACTTCGGCCGTTGGTTCGGCCACCTGCTCTCCGACACCGACGACTTCGGCGGGCTCGACCTTATAGTTCCCGTTCCTCTCCACCCTCTCAAGACCCTCCGCCGCGGTTACAACCAGTCCGAATGGATTGCTCGCGGTATGTCTCGCCAGATGGATATTCCCACCGAGACCCGCGCTGTTGCCCGCCGCGTCAACAACCCCAGCCAGACTTCCCTTATTGACTCTTCCGCGCGTTGGTCTAACGTCGAAGGCATCTTTTCCGTCCGCCGGCCCGAGCTTCTTGCCGACAAACGCATTTTGCTCGTCGACGACGTTCTCACTTCCGGTGCCACCCTTGTTTCTTGCGCTTCCGCCATCGCTTCCGCGGTTCCTTCTTGCCGTATCTCTGTTGCCACCCTGTTCGCCTCTCGCCGCGGCCTTGGCATATCCGATTAAAATCGCTACCTTTGCACCCAAAATTTCTTTAACCCAAAACTTATCTCTATGATTACATCTATCTTTTGGATCATTCCTGCTGCGTCTGTTCTGGCGCTTGCGTTTGCCTGGTGGTTTTTCCGCCAGATGATGAAGGAGAGAGAGGGCACGGAGCGTATGGCCGAGATCGCCAAACACGTTCGCGACGGCGCTGCTTCTTACCTTCGCCAGCAGTACCGCGTTGTTCTCATCGTTTTCGTTGTCCTGGCTGCTTTGTTCGCTGTAATGGCTTACGGGTTCAACCTCCAGAACGGTTGGGTACCCTTTGCTTTCATCACGGGTGGTTTCTTCTCCGGGCTTGCTGGTTTCTTCGGTATGAAGACGGCGACCTACGCTTCTGCTCGTACTGCCAACGCTGCTCGCCGGTCTTTGAATTCCGGCCTTAAGGTAGCTTTTCGCTCCGGCGCTGTCCTCGGCCTCGTCGTCGTCGGACTCGGTCTTCTCGACATCTCTCTTTGGTACCTCGTGTTGAACCACTTCGTTCCTGCGGACGCCATCGACCCTGCTCATAAACTCACCATCATCACTACCACTATGCTTACCTTCGGTATGGGCGCTTCCACCCAGGCTTTGTTTGCTCGCGTCGGTGGTGGTATCTACACTAAGGCTGCCGACGTCGGTGCCGACCTCGTTGGTAAAGTCGAGGCTGGTATTCCCGAGGACGACCCTCGTAACCCCGCCACTATCGCCGATAACGTCGGTGACAACGTTGGCGACGTTGCCGGTATGGGCGCCGACTTGTACGAATCTTATTGCGGTTCGATCCTTGCTACTGCTGCTCTCGGCGCTGCTGCTATGGCTGGTTCCGGTGACGTTGCTGCTCAGTATAAATTCGTTGTTGCTCCTATGTTGATCGCTGCCGTTGGTATCGTTCTTTCTATCCTGGGTATCTTCGCTGTCTCGACTAAGGAGAACGCTTCTATGAAACAGCTTTTGCGCGCTCTCGGCCGCGGTACCAACATTGCTTCCGCCTTGATCGTCATTGCTTCTTTCGTCATCCTTTGGGCTCTCGACATTCCCGGTTGGGCTTGGATCGGTGGTGCTGTAATCGTCGGGTTGGTCGTCGGTATCGTCATCGGTCAGGCTACCGAATACTTCACTTCTCAGTCTTATAAACCTACCAAAGAGATCTCTGCTGCCGGCCAAACCGGGCCCGCTACCGTTGTTATCGCCGGTATCTCCGTCGGTATGAAATCTACAGCTATTCCCGTCCTTGCCGTCGTTGTCGGTATCATCGCTTCTTACCTTCTGGCTGCTCAGGGCGATATGTCTAACGTCGGTATGGGCCTCTACGGTATCGGTATCGCTGCTGTGGGTATGCTCTCCACTCTTGGTATCACCCTCGCTACGGATGCTTACGGCCCCATCGCCGATAACGCCGGTGGTAACGCCCAGATGGCCGAGCTCGGTGAGGAGGTTCGTAAACGCACCGACGCCCTCGACTCTCTTGGTAACACCACTGCTGCTACCGGTAAAGGTTTTGCTATCGGTTCCGCTGCTCTCACCGGGCTGGCTCTTCTCGCTTCTTACATCGAGGAGATCAAGATCGGTATCGTCCGCCTGGGTGGTTCGACTGTCGACGCTTTCCTTGCTAAGACCGGCGTTTCCGAGATGTCCCAGGCTTCTTTCACCGACTTTATGTACTACTACGACGTCACCCTTATGAACCCCAAGGTTTTGGCCGGTGCTTTCATCGGTGCTATGATGGCGTTTTTGTTCTGCGGCCTCACTATGTCTGCTGTCGGCCGCGCTGCCGGCGCTATGGTCGAGGAGGTTCGCCGCCAGTTCCGCGAGATCAAGGGTATTATGGAGGGTAAGGCTACTCCGGATTACGCTCGTTGCGTCGAGATTTCGACTAAGGGCGCTCAGCGCGAGATGGTTCTTCCTTCCGTGCTCGCCATCGTCACTCCCATTGCCACCGGCCTCATCTTCGGCGTTACCGGGGTTATGGGCCTTTTGATCGGTTCTTTGTCTTGCGGCTTCGTTTTGGCTGTGTTTATGGCAAACGCCGGCGGCGCTTGGGATAACGCTAAGAAGTACGTCGAGGAGGGTAACCACGGTGGTAAGGGTTCCGCTTGCCATAAGGCAAACGTTGTTGGCGACACTGTCGGCGACCCGTTCAAGGACACTTCGGGCCCCAGCCTCAACATCCTCATTAAATTGATGTCTATGGTTGCTATCGTAATGGCCGGCCTGACCGTCGCTTGGAGTTTGCTCTAAACCCCGCGACTCATAATAAAGAGAGCCCGAGCTGTCCGCCCGGGCTTTTTCTTTCCATCAACCTGTAGTTTAGAGAAAATGTTTATATCTTTGATGTGGAATTCGCTCCAGACCAAACTAATAAACCAACTTTTATGAAAAAACAGCGACTGTTTTTAATGGCTACCGGATTATTGGGTATTTGGTTTTGCAGCTGCCATCAGGAACCAAGCCAAACACCCGTTCTAAGCCAGCAGAGAGACGAAACACGGGTCATTGAGCGAGCCCGAAACTTTCTCGAATCACAGGTTGAGACGCCAACTCTGCCGAACATCTATTTCAGCAGTGATTCTCAATTCCATACCAGGGCAGATCAAACACAAAACATCCTTAACGATGCTATCGAACTCGATTGGTCGCGGGCTTGGAGTTGGGAAAACGATAGAGTTGTTGTTACCGAAGTTCCTGCGCAATTGACTCGCTCTATCGAGTATATAGTTTTGATCGAACAACTTGGCGATACGATCAGCCTCACTAAACAACTTCCACATACTCGAATCATTATCAATGAGCGTAAGGACAACGGCTATGTTTACTTTTTCCTTGCCACCTTGTTGCCCGACGAGTCTTATGATGGCGATCTTTCACAACTATCGTTCGACCCTGTAGGCAGCGACTATTGCGGGATCTCCATCTATTCTTATCCGAACGGGACACCCTGTTGGGGTCTAATATATGACGCCGGCAGTATGTTGAGCACACTACTCTTCGATGAGCCTTCTCCCTATGAATATGACTCCGAATTGCGAATTGCTATGGGTATTCAATTCGAATCTGCTACACGAGGGATTTTTGAAGATAACGTTATAGAGACAATTCAGGTTGTCGCATCTCCTCCCCCTGCTGAGATAGATTGGTCTCGTGGTGGAAACGATTCCGGATCATACGGTGGTGGTGGAGGGGGCAGTGGTAGTGGCAGTAATGGAACTGGTAATGATGGCTCGGGCGATGGGAGTGGGCGACCTAATCCTAATGGTTACAGAGTTATGGTTTCTGCCAATCCTCCTAATGGAGGCAAAGCGTTGGGTTCGGGCAAATTCTACTCGTCCTTTTCGCTTCTTACAGCTACCATTTCTGCTACGGCCTATCTTGGGTTTGAGTTTGTAAATTGGACAGGTAGCGCTACGTCTTCATCCAGAACTTACACTTTCCCTGTGTTTGAAGATATGACTTTTGTCGCTAACTTCCGCCCTTGCTTTGACGACAATACGGCCAATCCGCTCTCCTCTATGGCGCTTGCGCCACCTGTAACAAATGGCGTGACCAATATTGCCGGTGCGACATACGGTAATACCAGAAACGGAGGCGCAAAAAAACATAACGGCATAGACCTTGCGGGGCCGGTCGGTACGCCTATATATGCCCAGTTTAGCGGAATAGTATCGGCCTTCCCCGCGATTGTTTCCGGACAACCGAACAGGATCGTTGAAAATGGGATTCAACGATATCCATCCAGCTATACTGGAACAGATCGAGATGGCGGTGGCAACCGAATATATATCGACTCCTCTGTCGGCGGCAAAACAGTTAAAAACGGCTATATGCATCTACAAGCAGGCACGCCGTTCGGTACAAATCCACGAACCGGACAACCTTGGAAAGCCGGGGATATCATCAACGCCGGCGAGGTAATTGGCTATATCGGCGTTACTGGTAATGCCAACCCAAATGTACCGCATTTGCATTTAAGAACTTTAGTGAATGGCGTCGAGGTCAATCCTGCCTCTTACCTAAACGCTACCGTAAGTACCACAACCTCAAAAATAACAACACCCTGTCATTAACACTAAAAAAAACTGAATACTATGAAGACATTAGTTAAAATCGTATTTGTGGCGACAATAATTTTTCTGCCTTTCTGCGGCTTTTCTCAAATTTTGGGCTACACACAAGCGACGGATATGGATGTGAACGGCATCTTTATCGGCGGCAAATACACTAAAGCTCAGGTGACTGCAAAATGGGGCACACCGACAGAGTACTGGAGTGGGACATCAGAAAACGGACTGATTGAAGAGTATTATTATTCCACCACTACGTTCCGTTTTAGCG
>QMCD01000828.1_pt2 | contig 47361 bp, 49 predicted proteins | sample 1821841 | NCBI WGS metagenome assembly QMCD01 (sample SAMN01991225, study PRJNA193472) | Termite gut metagenome, whole genome shotgun sequencing project. | isolation source: worker | host: Macrotermes natalensis
TCTTTTCGCCTGTTTTCTTTCTTTGAAGCCTATTTTTCAAATTATATAGAGGGTACAAAATTCTTGGTTGAAGATGCCAAAAAGATTGTTGATACCGGTATCGCTATTCCCAAAAGAATAAAGGATTCACACGATATTTTGGGTACATTCAACATCGTATCAAATAGTTATGAAATGAGTACTACACCTTCAAGTTCCGATGATTTGATTCAACTGTTGAAACACCGACACCTGACAATGATGTCTGCAAGAGTAGAGGAAGTGAACGCCGGAGAGTTTAAAAACCAAAATAACAGAGCCGGAAGTACCGAATTTGTAGATTTTACGTTGGTCGAAGGTACATTGAAACAAGGATTTAAGTACTACACCACCTTAAACGACCCGATGGCAAAAGCCATATTTATGATGTTTATGGTTTCGGAAGTACACCCATTTATTGATGGAAACGGAAGAATTTCACGAATTATGGGAAATGCGGAACTATTTAAAGCCGGATTGTCGAGAATCATTGTGCCCACCGTGTATCGGGAAGACTATATCGTATCGCTCAAAAAATTTACCAACCGAAAAGACCCCGATACATTTATTCGTGTTATGGATAAGTTGCAATATTTTTCCAATCATATTTTTGGCGATAACTTTGCTGAACTAAACAACTATTTCAAAGAAACAAATGCTTACAAAGAGCCTTCGGAAGGAAAATTGAATATAATAGACCGTTCTATTCCGAATATCAATTTAAACGAAATTTGAAGTAACGATACAAAAAGGGCGACCAACAACCCCTTAGAGTAACTCAAAATGCCCATTTTATATCAAAAATGTCCTTAGAGTATATTTTGTCGGAAATGTTGGCAACACCCCATTTATAGTTTGCAGCACTTGTGGTGTTATCGGAGTTTTTAAGTCTGCCAACCGCAATACTTCTTTCATCGCAGCATAGTTGTCCGTTACCATTAAATAATGTTCCAAAGGTTTTCCTTTCGCAGTCATACCTTCATCTAATAACAACTGTGTGTCTATCTCCGTGAGTGTGGAACCCTCCAATGCAGTTGAGTTGGCAACGATGGAGTGCAACTTATGCTTTTCGTAGTTGATAACTTCCGATAAGTTTAAGGTGTTATACTCATCTATGAGTAGTTCAATATTTTCTGTTATATGTTTCATTCTTTTTCCATATTTATTTCATTTTTGCGTAAGGGAGAAATATGGTAACGAAGCCCAAATATTAAAATGATAATTGTTTTTGATTTGTTAATAAAAAATCTTACAGAAATCCCTGTTCCTTCAAAAACTCAAGAAAAGATGCCGAGAAAAACTCATTATCCGCTTTTTTGTAACGAATATCGGTAAATACTTGCGCCAATGTCTCTTTATTGTTGTCTGCGGTGAATTTTTTGTTTTCCGGAAGACTTTCTTTGTAGGCGTATAAGTTGTTGATTGCCTCGTTAGAGTAATCCTTGTAAGTTTCCGAATGTATGAGCCCTTCAACCGGAAGCCGGTCTGTTTGCACCGAATTTTCATCCGGATAGCCAAGCGTAATCGTGGCAACGGGAACTACGAATTTCGGTAAATCCAGTATTTCGGCTATTTTTTTTGCGTTATAAGTTACTGTTCCGAGGTAGCAAATACCCAATCCTTTACTTTCGGCAGCGATACAGAATGTCTGTGCAACTAACAGCGCATCAATCGCAGCAGTTAGAAAAGAGAGGAAATTATCGTATCCGGGCTGCGCGTTTCGCTGTTCGCACCATTTGTTGAAGCGGTTGAAGTCGGCGCAAAATGTCAGGGAAACAGGCGCGTTTTTGAACGTCGGCTGATTGAAGTGGGTAGGAGAGAGGCGTTCTTTTTGATGCTCGTCTCTGGTTACTACTATGCTGTATAATTGCATATTTCCGGTGGTAGAGGCTCTGAATGCAGCCTCTAATAATTCCGTGATGAGCGCATCATCAACGTCTTTTTGCAGGTATTTCCGGATCGTTTTCCGGCTGTTCAAAAAATCTAACATCGTGTGATTTATTATAAACTTATTTTTTTCTATTATTAAAATTTCTCAATCCGGTATCCAGAAAATCGGCAAAATCTTTTGCATTTTCAGTGAAATCGAAAGAGGTATTTAATACATTTCCCTCGTTATCAAGCAACACGTAAAAAGGTTGAGCATTAGCTCCGAATTTTAGGCGTTGCAAATAGCTCCACTTATCTCCGACCGTTTTTATCTCCTTCTCCTTCCCGTTTTCGGTTACGGTAAAAGGTTCTTTTAGCGGTTTGCGGTCATCAACAAAGAGTGTTACCAGTACATATTTTTCGGTCAGCAGATTGCTCACTTTCGAGTCATTCCACACGGTAGCCTCCATTTTCCGGCAGTTGACACAACCAAAACCGGAAAAATCAACCACAACAGGCTTGTTATTTTTCGCGGCAAATGTCATTGCTTCGTCGAAGTCGTCAAATTTGGCGTGCGTGTGGTTATTTTGTAAATTAAAATCTTGCGTAAAGACAGGCGGAGCAAAGGCGCTGACGGATTTTAACGGAGCGCCGAACAGTCCGGGTATCAAGTAAACGGTAAAGGCGAATGTGATGATTGCCATGAAAAGCCGCGGTACGCTTACCGTTTCAATGCGGTCATCGCCGGGAAAGCGGATTTTACCTAAGAAATAAAGTCCCAGCAGGAAGAAAATAGTGATCCAAAGTACAAGGAAAACCTCCCTGTCTAAGATATGCCATCCGTAAGCCAAATCGGCAACAGAAAGGAATTTTAGAGCAAATGCCAACTCTAAAAATCCGAGAACAACCTTAACCGAATTAAGCCATCCGCCCGAACGCGGAAGATTGCTCAACCAGCTTGGAAAGAAAGCAAAAAGCGTAAATGGTACTGCCAATGCGACTGCAAATCCCAACATTCCGACAGCAGGAGCCATTATGCTCCCTCCCGAAACATGTACCAGCAATGTCCCGATTATCGGGCCAGTGCAGGAAAACGAGACAATAACCAATGTTGATGCCATTAGCAAGATACTGAAAAGCCCCGAAGTTTTGTCAGCCTTATTGTCCAATCTTGAACTCCATGAAGCCGGTAAAGAAATGTCGAATCCTCCAAAGAATGAAATTGCAAAAAGAACTAACAGCGCAAATATTAAAATATTAAACACCGCGTTTGTCGAAAGTGCATTTAGCGCGCTTGCTCCGAATATTGCCGTGATTATCAGTCCGATTACCACATAAATAAACACAATGGAAAACCCGTAAGCAAATGCAGCTTTTTTTCCTTTTTTCGGATCTTTACCGCGTTTGAGGAAAAAGCTGACCGTCATCGGAATAATAGGCCAAACGCAAGGAGTAATAATGGCAATCAGTCCGCCCAGCAATCCTTTCAGGAAAATAATCCAAAAAGAATCGCCGGCTTTGTGTACCTCTTCGGAACCGAATGATTTTAATTGTTCAATAACCGGTTGCCAAAAATCAGTCGATTCATTGGTCTTTAGTTGGTTAAATGCAAATAACTCCGAATTTCCCTCGCTGGTAGCTGAGGTTTCTGCGGCATTCCCAATCGAAAAAGATTCTCTCATTGGCGGAAGACAGGTCTCATCGTTGCAAGCCATATATTCCACATATCCTTTTACCTGATAGTTTTCTCTGTTTTTGATTTTTATTTTTTGAGTAAAAAGAGCCTCATTTTCATACCAGTTCAGCTCCATTTCAAACAACGGCTCGTACTTTTTTACCAGTTTGGAATTGCCGGCTGGAGACCCGGTTACTTCCGCATTTTCCGTTTTTTCAAAAACGAAAGCAGTCGGAACAGGTCCATCTTTCGGCAGGTTGGTTCCATATACGTGCCATCCTTTTTCGATTGCAGCCCGAAAAGTAATGGTTATTTCATCATTGCGGCTGATTTCGGACGCAGTAATTTCCCATGTAACAGGTTCAAATATTTGCGACTTCAACGAAGTTGCTGCACACAAAATAAGGAAAAATAATAGGATGCTTTTTCTTTTCATTTTCGTAGCGTGTTAAAATCGCGCGAAAACACAAAGGCACAAAAACGTAAAATTTATAGTATGGGACAAAAATTTGCGCTTTCGTGCTTTCGTGGCTTTGCGCTATTAAAATGAATAATCCACACAAGCGCGGCTTTCAAGAACTTCCCGAATGATTTTGCTTACGGCTTGATGACTTGGATGAACGGCGTAAGCCTCCAAATCTTCCATTGAATTATGGGTGGTTACGAGAACTATATCATACTGCTCTTTTGGATTTTCGTTGATTCCGACTTCAATGTTCTGCAGCTCTCGAATAATTGTTTTGAGGTTTAACAGAGCTAATTTGATTTGATTTATTTTTCTTGTTTTTTCTTCTGATGAAGAAAATTCTTTCAATTTGAAAAGTACAGTATGCTTTATCATTTTTTTATGAATTAAATTATTTTCGCAAATATACGATTTTTACAAAAAAAGCAGCATTTAAATAACTTAAAAAAAACGAGAAAAGTCCCACAAAAATGGGACTTTGTATAAGATACACCTTTTGAAATTATGGCAGATAACAAATGGTATCTATCTTTTTTGTTTGAATGCCGCTTTGATTAGCTGTAATTTTATAGTGTTTGCGTATATCGGGATTCATTTTTATTTATTGTTGTAAGTTGGAAATATTTCTAATTCCTAATCAAAACGACATTCTATTTAGTAAATGTAATAGGCAATATTGTCGATACAGGCGTATGCTGGTGTGCGCATTCCATAATCGCCGTTATCTGTTGATTCAAAAGTAAATTCAAGTTTATTGACTTTACCCAGACTTTTCAAATTAACTTCTGTCCATTTCCGGCAAATGTATGATTTTCCATTTCTGAAATCCGCCAGGTAATATTCTACTTTTCCGGTTTTTTCTCCGGTTGCATTAACCCCGGTTATTATGATTTTAAACCAATCGCCGGCTTCCATTTTTTTTGAATACTCATCTCCTTCCGCTATTGATAAAAATGTGTATGTAGAATTGTTTATCATTAAGCTTTTAAACTGAAACTCTTGATTTTCTGCAAATTGACAGTTTGTTGTTTCATTAAATCCGGAATAGGCAACAGCAAATTTTTCAGAACCATTTGCTCCACTTGCAGCATAGACGCTGTATTGATTGGGATATCCGGGTGTCAGTTTGTCTGTTTTTTTAGAAACGGCAAAACCTTCCCACGAAGAGTAAACGTCATCAAAATCATTGTAGAAATCAACATCCGATAAAATTAACCCATCCGGAAAATTGTTTTTAAATCCGGCGCTGTCCAATTCAACAGACTCAAAAGAGATAACGGCTGTCTCCTTTTCTTTTTTCTCATCCTCTTTTTCGCAAGAGGTAAATGTAAGAACACCTGCGGCAATAATCGCGAACAGATAGAAATTAAACTTTTTCATTGTAACTGAAATTTTATTGTTAAATATATTAAAGGCAATAACTTTATTTCGTCACATACAAAAAGTACAAAAAGAAAAGATAAAAACCACCGGAAAACAAAACTGATATTTACCCTTCCTTGCCTTATTTCCCGAAAGCAACGAAATTTGTATGATTTTGGCAGGTCTTCTGACTTGTTCCATTTTATCTTTCCTTCCCATTCTTGCGAACAGTGGTTTGTAGCGATAAAACTCTTGTGGAACTTACAGCAGCGGGTACTGTCCCTGATTCTCACAGGATTCCCTCTTGATTACGCCTGACTGATTACTCAGGGTAATACCAAAAGCACGACAAAAGTAAAAACAAAAAAATATTTTTCAAAGGAATTGAGAAAAATCTTTTGCATATTTGCAGAAATATATATGGTTAAGTGTATGACAACATTTATAGATTTGCTTCAAAAAAGAAGAAGTACCCGGAAATTCGAGAATCGTCCGGTGGAAGAAGAAAAAATAGAGAAAATCCTCCGGGCGGCACTTATGGCTCCTTCGTCCAAACGTTCAACGCCATGGCAGTTTGTGGTGGTAGACGAAAAGGCAACGTTGGAAAAAATGGCGGAAAGTCGTGAAATGGGAAGTAAATTTCTGGAAAATGCGCCTCTTGCAATTGTCGTGTTAGCAGACGAAAGTAAAAGTGATGCATGGGTGGAAGATGCCTCTATTGCAGCTATTTTGATGCAATTGGAGGCAGAGGATTTAGGACTTGGCTCGTGTTGGATTCAGGTTCGCGGGCGACGCAAGGACGAAAATACCGGTACCGGAGATTATTTGCGCGAATTACTTTCTATTCCTGCCGGATTGAAAATTGAGTGTATGATTGCGGTTGGTTATAAAGACGAGGTAAAGAAACCTTTTGACGAAAGCAAATTGCAATTGGAAAAGATTCACAGGAATTCTTTTTTGTAAGCACGAAGGCGCGAAGATGCGAAAGGCGCGAAAAAAATGAGGAAAATTGAAAAAATAGTATTGCCTCGATTGGTTTTTATCGGAAGCGGTAATTTGGCTACACAGTTGGCTCTTACTTTTTCGGAAAAACAATATACTGTCTTGCAGGTATATAGCCGGACGAAAGAGTCGGCGATTGCTTTATCCGGAAAAATTGGTTGTGCTTTCACTACGAATATTGGCGAATTGAATACGGAGGCGGATATTTATATCTGCGCCTTAAAGGATTCGGTATTGCAGGAGGTATTAGAACAGGTTGATTTTCGCGGCAAGTTAGTTGTACACACGGCAGGAAGCGTTCCGATGAATATGCTGTCAACATATACGCCCAATTACGGCGTTTTTTATCCATTGCAAACGTTTTCGAAAAACAAGCGGGTTGATTTTTCAAAAATTCCGGTGTTTGTAGAAGCGAATAATCCGGAAAACTTGTCGATACTGAAATCACTGGCAGAAAGTGTGAGCAATGTGGTTTATGAAGCCGATACCGAAAAGCGGGAAAAATTGCACTTGGCTGCGGTCTTTGCCTGTAACTTCACAAACCATTTGTATGCCATAGCGGCGAAAATTATCGGGGAAAACGGCGATTTTCCAATGGATGTCCTCTTGCCCCTGATTGATGAGACGGCAGAGAAAGTGCATACGCTTTCGCCGGTTGAGGCACAGACCGGTCCGGCTGTTCGATACGATAAGAATGTGATTGATAGGCATTTGGAAATGTTGAGCTGGGATAAGGATGCACAGCGGATTTATGAATTGATGAGCCGGGATATTTACAGGTACTCGGCGGATATTTAAGGTGTGATTAAAGAGGCGGTTGATGCTGTCAATTTGGTAAAGAAAGGTAAAATTCAGGCGCGACCTGCAAGAGAATTGCTTGATGAAATATAATATACTTATTTTATTAAAAGTCCACAAATTACACGAATTAACACGAAATAAGTATTTAATTCTCTGTAATTTACAGTTTTGCAAATTAAATAATTTGTGTTAATTCGTGTAATTCGTGGATAAATCTTTTAAAAGTTAAGCGTAATTGAAAATGAAGAGTTTTAAGGAAAATCTGAAAAATATTAAGGCTTTTGCCTTTGATGTGGACGGAGTGCTTGCTGCGAGCAATGTGGTACTGCATCCCAACGGCGAGCCAATGCGCATGGTTAATATCAAAGACGGGTATGCGCTGCAGCACGCAGTGAAAAAAGGGTATCCGGTTGCCATTATCACGGGAGCGAAGACGGAAGCGGTGCGTATCCGCTTTGCCGGTTTGGGTATAACGGATATATACCTGGCATCCTGCCGTAAGATGAAAGATTTCGAGCATTTTGCTGCAAAATATGATTTACCGTTTTCCGGCATTCTCTATATGGGCGATGATATTCCCGATTATCACGTAATGAAAGCGTGCGGTTTCCCATGCTGTCCGTGCGATGCAGTTCCGGAAATCAAGGAAATATCCTGCTATGTTTCTCCGGAAGAAGGCGGAATGGGCTGCGGACGGGATGTGATTGAGCAGGTGCTGAAAGCACAGGAAAAGTGGATGGATGATGATGCTTTCGGATGGTAAAAAAATGAAAACTATTAATCATTAATTATTAATTAAAGACATGATAAGGGATTATATAAAATTAGTTCGGGTTCCCAATTTGATTTTTATTGCGGGAATTCAGTTGTTGATGCATTATTGCGTTGTAACACCCGTATTGAGTATGTATGGCATAGCGCCGTCTATGAGCTTGTTTCAACTCGCACTGTTGGTTATTGCGACGGTTTTCTTAGCTGCCGGCGGGTATGTAATTAATGATTATTTTGATATGCGTATTGATGAAATAAACAAGCCTGATACTCGCATTGTCGGACAATCGGTCAGCCGGAAAGAGGCTATGTTTTTTTACCAGATACTTTCGGGCATCGGGGTACTATCGGGATTATTCCTTTCATTGTATTATGCAAAATCAATCACTTATGCCTTTATCTTTTTGATGATTTTGGGACTTCTGTGGTTTTATTCGTCGAGTTATAAGCGGCAGTTGGTTACCGGCAATTCAATTGTTTCGCTTCTGGCGGCAATGGTTCCTTTTATTGTGGCATTGTTTGAAAACCGGTTCTTTCTTCTCGAATACGAACCTTCGGAAGAGTTGTTGCTCATCAGTAACACGATTATAGGCTGGATCGGCGGTTTTGCATTATTTGCTTTTTTGTGGACTTTCATTCGTGAGGTCATCAAAGATATGGAGGATGTAGAGGGCGACCGAGAAATGGAAAGCCATACTTTTCCGGTTGTATTGGGAATTGCCAAAACAAAAATACTGCTTTATGTATTGATTGTTGTTTCGTTGGCAATAGGATGTTATGTAGTTTTTAGGATCGTTCCGTTAGAGGGTTCCTTTTCGTGGAGGTATTTCTTGTCGGTCATTGCCATTCCGGCTATATTTTTGATCTACCTTTTGTTTAAGGCGCGCAACAAGGTCGATTTTCATCAAGCGGCTAATACGGCAAAGCTTATTATGCTTACCGGCACGTTGTACAGTTTAGTGGTTTGGTATTTTATGTAAAGATTTAAAATAAGTATGTCCTCAAAATTAGTTTATATTATTTATTGAAAGAATTGCCCACTGTCCCTGACGGGATGGTAACTCTATTCGATTTTTCAAATGAATAAAGACTTACCGATTACATATTAATATAAATTAATTTTGGTGGTGTACTTACGCCTGAAAAAATGGTCTAAATTTTCAAGGTCATGATAAAAAATAAAAAAATCGTATGGCAAATTTTGGTTTTATAAAAACAGCAGCAGCTATTCCGGTTGTAAAAATAGCTGATTGTAAGTATAATACAGAACGTATTCTCGCTTTAATAAAAAAAGCGGAGCAAAATAAGATTCAAATTGTATCTTTTCCCGAACTCTGCATTACGGCATATACGTGCGGCGATTTATTTCATCAGCAACTTTTGATAAAGTCTGCGCAAGAGTATCTTGGTTATTTATTGGAAGAGACAAAAAAATCGGAAATTATTTTCATAGCCGGATTACCTGTGTTGCTGCGTAACAGGTTGCTTAATGCAGCGGCGGTTTGTCAATCCGGAAAAATATTGGGTGTTGTTCCAAAAACATATTTGCCAAACAGCAACGAATTGAACGAAAAACGCTGGTTTGTTTCCGGAAAAGATGAGCCGGGTGATGAAATTTATCTGTGCGGACAAAAAGTTCCTTTTGGTACAAATATACTCTTTTCGGATAAAGAGTTGCGTTTTGCCGTAGAAATAGGCGAGGACCTTAACGTTCCGCAGTCACCAAGTACGCAACACGCATTGAACGGTGCACAACTTATTTTTAATCTCTCCGCTACTAATGAGCTGACCGGTAAAAACAGCTACCTGAAACAGTTGATTGCTCAACAATCAGCCCAATGTGTAGCCGGATATATATACAGCTCTGCCGGATTCGGCGAGTCAAGCACCGACCTTGTTTTTGCAGGAAACGGGTTGATTGCAGAAAACGGGACTTTCCTTGCCCAATCCGATCGTTTTTCTTTTGACGAACAACTCGTTACCGCCGGAATAGACATCGAGCGACTGGATAGCGACCGGTTAAAAAACACCGGATTTACGCAGGGAAATACGGAATTTACAGCAACCGCTTACCGGACTGTTGCGTTTCAACTTCCCCAAACAGAAGAATTGAGTATTTGCCGGAATATAAATCCGCATCCTTTTGTTCCCTCTGTTTCCGGAATGCAGGAACAATGCGAAGAAATATTTTCTATCCAAATAGGCGGATTGGCGACAAGGCTTTTCCACACAAACATAAAACAAGTGGTATTGGGCATTTCGGGCGGGCTTGATTCGACATTGGCGTTATTAGTTTGTGTGAAAACATTCGATAAGCTAAACCTTCCGCGAAAAAACATAACAGGAATTACCATGCCCGGATTCGGAACTACCGGGCGAACCTACAACAATGCCCTGCAATTGATGCAATCGCTCGGTGTTTCGATCAAAGAAATCAGCATTAAGGCAGCGTGCGAGCAGCATTTCAAGGACATCGGGCACGATTTTTCCGTAGCGGATACGACCTTTGAAAATGCACAAGCAAGAGAGCGCACGCAAATATTAATGGATTATGCCAACAAAATAAACGGTTTAGTCATCGGTACCGGTGATTTATCGGAACTTGCACTCGGCTGGGCAACTTACAGCGGCGACCATATCAGTATGTACGGAGTAAATGCCTCTATTCCAAAGACATTAATCCGGCACATAGTCCGGTATGCTGCCGGTACATCTGCGGATAACACATCGAAAACAATATTACTGGACATCATCGAGACACCGGTCAGTCCTGAACTACTACCTGTGAATGAAGAGGGAAAATGTGTTCAGCAAACAGAAGATCTTGTCGGTCCGTATGAGTTGCACGATTTTTTTCTGTATTATACGCTTCGTTTCGGATTCAGTCCGGCTAAAATATTTTTCCTCGCCGCGCAAGCATTTGAAAACAAGTACAGCCGGGAAATTATTAAAAAGTGGATGCAGGTATTTTTCCGTAGATTTTTCAATCAGCAGTTTAAACGCTCCTGTTCGCCCGATGCACCGAAAGTCGGTTCTGTCTCTTTGTCGCCACGCGGCGACTGGCGTATGCCGAGTGATGCGAGCAGTGAGGAGTGGTTGAAGGAAGTTGCAGGGTTATAAACAGAAAATACATAAAAATCATCACGTTTTGACACGTTTGAGTTAATTTATACGTCAATTTTATACCAGAAACTCATAAAGTAGCTGTTTTTTGAATATTTTCAATCTATTTTTACTAAAAAATGGCTGTATTTTATTATTGTTAAATAAAACTGAGAGTGTCTAAAAGAACGCGGATAACGCAGATGACGCGGATTTTCACAGATAAAATTCTTTTTCTTAATTTGCAATCATCTTGCTTTCAACAAAATAAAAATCTGCGTTATCCGCGTCATCTGCGTTCAAAAGACTTTTAGACCGCCTCTTTTAAAATAATTCAAACAGCTTCTTATTATCCTTTATAAGATTTATACAAGCAGAATTTTTAAAGCCTACGGATAACATGATCCTACATTGGTTTTATCTTACAAACAGTTTCCGTAATTGAAAGCAACTCCTGTTCTCCCGAAACCATATTTTTCAACATTATTTTGTTTTCCTTCATTTCTGTTTCGCCGATGATGGCAACAAAAGGGATATTTTTGCTATCGGCATATCCCATTTGCTTTTTCATTTTACCCGGTTCTGGATAAATTTCGGCGGAGATACCGGCGGCACGTACTTGTTTCAGGCAGGTTAGCGCATATTTTAGCTCTTCTTCTCCGAAAGTTACGAAAATCAACTTGGTTGATTGTGTGGTCTCTTCCGGGTATAAATCCAGCTGGTTCAGGACATCATAAATACGGTCGGCACCAAATGAAATACCTACTCCCGACATGCCCGAAAGTCCGAATACGCCGGTCAGGTTATCGTAGCGGCCGCCACCGGTAATGCTGCCGATTTCGACCTCTTTTGCCTTTACTTCAAAAATGGCTCCGGTATAGTAATTCAAGCCGCGCGCCAAAGTCAAATCTAATTCGATTTCGGTTTTTATATTTAATAAATCAGTGTAATCTAAGATTGTAGCAATCTCTTCCGCTCCTTTTAATCCAACTTCGGAAGTAGCCAATACTTGGCGGATTGTCTCCAATTTTTCACGGTTTGTACCTTGTAAAAGAATGATTGGCTGTAACTTGGCAATCGCTTCTTCCGGAATTCCTTTCGAAGAAAGCTCTTCATTCACTTTTTCCAAGCCGATTTTGTCTAACTTGTCAATGGCAACTGTAATATCAACTATTTTTTCTGCCTCCCCGATTACTTCTGCTATGCCGGAAAGGATTTTGCGGTTGTTGATTTTAATGCAAACATTGATGTTCAGGCGATGATAAACTTCATCTACAATCTGTATCAATTCTACTTCATTGAGCAGCGAATCGCTTCCCACCATATCTACATCGCATTGGTAGAATTCGCGGTAACGGCCTTTTTGCGGACGGTCGGCGCGCCACACAGGCTGGATTTGATACCGCTTGAAAGGAAAGCTGATTTTATCACGGTTCATTACCACGAAGCGGGCAAAGGGAACCGTCAAGTCATAACGCAACCCTTTTTCGGATATTTTGCTGGTTAGTTTCAGCGGATTGCGTTCCTGTAGTTCGGATTGCTCTACGCCTGAAAGAAAATCGCCTGAATTGAGAATTTTAAACAGTAGCTTGTCGCCTTCCTCGCCGTATTTCCCCATTAAGGTAGAGAGGTTTTCCATTGCCGGAGTTTCGATTTGCTGGAAGCCGTAAAGGCGGAAAACGTCTTTTATTGTGTCAAAAATATAGTTGCGCCGCACCATTTCTAATGGTGCAAAGTCTCTTGTCCCTTTAGGTATTGAAGGTTTTGCCATTTTCTGTTTTTAAGCTAAAATTTGAAGGGCAAAGGTATGAAAAATTCTCTTATCTCAAAAAAGAAAACACAGGTACGTAGTGCGGAATCCGGATATTTTCCAGGCAAATTTCTTCTATAAATACTGTTTCTGCCTGTTGTACCCAATTATGAAAGAAATTGTTCTTTTGATAATCAGGTAAAAAGTTTAATAATTTGTCCAAGTCAAAGGCGTTGGCAATCACTCCGGCACCGGATAGAACGGCATCGTGTGCATTGCAAGTTTGTTCGATGTGCGTAGGTATCAGCAGCACCGGTTTTCCCAAGTACATTGCCTCACAAACGGATTCAAATCCTGCCGTTGTTGCATATCCTTTACAGCCTGCCATGTATTGCAAAAACAAGTCATCGTCCAACGTATGGAAAGATAGGTGTGCATCAATTTTCGTCTCTTTTTTTACATTTTTCTTGTCCCAGAAAAAATGCAAAGGTAAGCTTGGATGCTGTTTGTGCCAGCGGATTACCTCTTCCGAAAATCCGCTGTTGACCATATATCCATGCAGGTAATCGCCATCGAAAGCTTTCATTTGCAGCACTTCTTTACGCAAAAGCGGTGGGACTACGACCAACTTTTTATCGAGTATCGAAGGCATGGATCGAAAAGATAATGCCAGCAAGCGGGATGCTCCCAGTGAAGTCATTCTTGTGAAAAACTTCAGCAAGTATAATTCCGGGCGATTTTCTTCGGGAAATTCAAAATCGGGATGCAAAAAAAGATATTGATGAGCAACGCAGATATAAGGTGTTTTCAGAGCAAACATTCCGTAAGTCAATCCGGTCAGTAATTCATAAAAATTAATAACCAAATCGGCTTCCGACTCTTTGATTTTTTTTGAGATGATGTACATGCTTTTCAGGAAAACAGGCAACCGGAGCAGATTATAAAGGATGCTTACAATAATATTTACCTGTTTGTTTTTGGCAGAAGGTAAAAAATTGGGACTTTCAAATGAATGAACCGGAGTGTCTATTTTTTTCAAAAAAAAACCGGGTAACCGGCGTGACTTGCTTTTTCCGACAAGTACTTCGACTACCTCGTGTCCATTACGCTCTAACATGCTTTTCAGTGAAAGAGCTTGTGTGAAATGCCCTCTTCCTTCTCCTTGTACGATAAATAGGAATTTCATAAGTGATTAATAACAAATGATTTATGATGCTTTTTCTAATAAATCAATATCTTCTGTTTTTTTGATTTCGGAATAGTACTGTATGTCCCATTCCCCGTTTTCCCGTTCAACTAATGCAGACATTGTTTCTACCCAGTCGCCCGAATTGAGGTAGTGCGTATCTCCATAAAAGATGTTTGCCGGCTGATGAATGTGTCCGCAAATCACTCCGTCGCAATGTTTTATTTTTGCAAGAGAAACCAACTCTTTTTCAAAATCGGAAATATAGGAGACGGCTGATTTTACTTTGTTTTTGATTTTTTGTGAAAGAGAGAAATAGCTTTTTCCCCGTTTCAGCCGGTATTGGTTGTATAACTTATTTACCCAAAGTAAGAAAGTGTATCCCATGTCTCCCAGCATTGCCAGCCAGCGCATGTTGGACGTAACTGTGTCGAAAATATCGCCATGTGTTACATAATAACGCTTGCCGCCGCTTTTGTGCAGATACTCTTTTACAATGGAAATATTGGCAAAAGTAAACGGAGCGAGCAAATCAAGAAAATCATCGTGATTTCCGCGTACATAAATAACCTCTGTGCCGTAATTTTCCATCATTTTCATCAGGGTTTTGAAAAATTGCGTGTGCTCTTTTTTCCATTTCTTTCCCGATTTTTTCAGCTGCCATCCATCGATAATATCTCCGTTTAAGATAAGTTTGTCGCAGTCAACGGATTGAAGGAATTCTGTTGCTTCCTTTGTTTTTGAATGTTCCGATCCTAAGTGAATGTCCGAAAGGACAATGGTCGGATAATACGTTCTTAATTTCATATTCTTCTTTTAGTATATAACAAAGGAACAATTTTATTATTTCGGTACTAAGTCGATGGTGTTACTTTTTGGTTACATAATAATGCGAATCAGGAGTCGAAAAAATGCGACAAAGGCATATCCTCCTACGCCGAAGGCGTTTAATATGGATAATCTTGTGCAAACGAAGTGCAGCTCAAGGGAGGGAAATGTCTTCTAATTCCGGAACTTCGAAGGAATTTAACCCGCTACGGGATTGATTGGGAGTGTAGAGGCCGCCTTCACCCCGAGCTGCACTTCGTTTGCACGAGGTTATCCGGATACAAGTCATTCGGACTTAGGCGCACACTTTAACTCCTGATTCGCATTAATAAGTAATTGCAAAAAATAAAAAAGCTCAAGAGAAATTCCCTGGAGCTTTTTTATTTCGACAAACAAATTAGTTTTAACAAAAGATTAGTTTTTTGGATATAGTATATTTATATAATAGGGTCATTTAGCGTTGTGATAAGATTCATTATTTTTTTGAATCAATCATGTTGCAATATTAGGCTGATTTCAAAAAAATGATGTGGATTTTTTTGAAAATGATGTGGATAAACTGCTAAATTGTTGCCTTTTTTCCAAAATTCGGATCAATTTTCAAATAGTAAGCCAATATAAATCCGGGAATCGTACAGATACAAACCCAAATGAAGAAGCTGGAATACCCAATACATTCTTGAATCCAGCCTGCAAACATTCCGGGAAGCATCATCCCTAATGCCATAAATCCGGTGCATATTGCATAATGGGATGTTTGATGCTTGCCTTGCGAAATATAGATGAGATAAAGCATGAACGCCGTAAATCCGAAACCGTATCCAAATTGTTCGAACCCGACTAAGCTGCAAATGATTATGTAATTCTCAGGCTGGAAAAACGCCATGTAAACGTAAACCAGATTTGTTACATTCATACTGAGAACCATCGCCCAAAGCCATTTTTTTAGACCATCTTTTGATGCGGCAATTCCTCCGGCAATTCCTCCTAAAGTCAGGCATATAACCCCTACTGTTCCGTAAGCAAAACCAACTTGGTAGGTCGAAAGTCCCAATCCGCCAATATCACGCGGGTCTAACAGGAATGGAGAGGCTAATTTGACTAACTGTGCTTCTCCCAGCCGGTAAAGCAGGATAAAAAAGATCGAGAGTACAATTCCTTTTTTTGAGAAAAAACTACCGAAAGTAGAGAAAAAGGAGACAAGTGCATTTTTGTTTTGTGCTGGCTTGTCCGGACCGGGTTGAGGAAGTACAAAAAAGTGGTAAACGGCAAATGCAATAAATAATCCGGCACAGAGGTAGAACGTGATGCTCCACGAAAGTTTTATATTTCCGGAAGCTCCTTTAAATTTGCTTTCTACCGTCTTTTTCAGGTGCGGGTCAAGTTGAACAACCAGGTAAGCTGGTGTGTCCCAATTGCCGGAAGTGAAAGTCAAGCGTTCTCCTGAAAGTAAAAATATATTTTTATCTCCGGTTGAAAAAGTTGTGTTCAAGATAATTTCTTTTCCTTCTTCCGGCTTTTTAGATAGCCTAACTTCTATCAGTCCGGCATTTCCGGCTGCGTATGTTTTTCTTTGCGGAGGACGGAAATAGCTGCTTAGTAATTGGCGTAGCGGATTCGAGATATTATTTTTCCACCAGGAATCATCCTTTTTTGAGGTTAAGGGTTCTACTACCGGCACAAATCCGTTTTTTTCATTCTGGGATAAGGCAAATTCTTTAATTTTTGATAAAGAATCAGTAGATATATTTTCCGTAAGCAAAGTCAGGTTTTCAGGGAAAGCGATAAATCTCATCTCGCCGGAGCCGTTTTTTTTCTCTTTCGGAGAAGGTATGCTATTTTCAATTTTATCTGTCGATTTTACTGTGAATGTCAATGGCTCTAATCCGGTTTTCATTTCCATGTATCCGGCAAACATAACCAGAGCACCTTGTCCTACAATCATGGAAATACGATAAAAAGTGCTTCTAATACCAACGAAGAAGGATTGTTTTTCCTCACTCAAGGCAAGCATATAGAAACCGTCAGCTGCAATATCGTGCGTAGCCGAGCTGAATGCAACTAACCAGAGAATAGCAAGTGTAGTTTGCAGGAAGTAGGGTAGGGGGATGCAAAACGCTACGCCGGCAAGTCCTGCACCAATCAGCAATTGCATTGTAACAATCCACCATCGCTTTGTTTTGAACAAATCGACAAACGGACTCCAAAAAGGTTTTATTACCCAAGGCAGGTAAAGCCAACCGGTATACATAGCTGCATCAGCATTTGAAATGCCCAGCCGCTTATACATAATCAGTGAAAAGGTGGTTGCAGCTACTACATAAGGGATTCCTTGTGCAAAGTACAGCGATGGAATCCATGCCCATGGGGAGGTATTTTTGTTTTTCATTTTTTCTTTGATAGAGTGATGCGTTACAATATATTACAAAGTGGTGCTGTAAAAAGTACGCTGTAATAAAATGATGGTAATCAAGCTATAAAGTGCTATTTTTGTTTTGTGGAAATAAAAATTACTCTCTACTGTCCTAATTGCCAAAGTTCAAATATAAAAAGAAAAGGCAAGAAATCGAGCAAAAAACAAAATTATTTGAATAAGCATTGCAGTCGTCAATTTATAGGTGAGTTATAAAGGTTGTCATTCGAGCTTGATACAGAAAATATTACTGATGCTTGTTCTCTGTATTGGCATCTATAATAGAGTGGGTAAGCATAAAGAAAGTACTGTAGGTTTTAGTTAATTCCGATCGAATAATCATTCCTAAGCCGTTGCATTATGACCAATTGGAAGTGGATGGGTTTTGGACTAATGTAGGCAAAGAGCATACTTTTTTCATCACCACCAAAGTATCCATCACTACTTGGCGTGAGTGCCGGAGCTGCGAGTCGTAAGATAATGCCGGTGCGATGCGCGCTCAACAAGCTTAAACCACAGATTCTTTCGCTCAAAGAGTTTTGCGAGTACTTTGGTATCACGTAAATGTTTTTTATATTTGTGTATTATTTAAGCAATGTTCACTATGTATACAGTAAACGCACAAATAGATGTAACGCGACCATCCGGCAGGCGATTGTTGCGTGAATTGGAAAAACATCCCAAAGTAGTAAAGGTTGAATATCCGTTGCCTCCGGGTGTATCCGGAACCGGATATACGCTTGATGAAATTGATGAAATGGCGTATACTAAAATGAGTGCACATTATGGAGTTGACGTTAGAAAATTATGATTTGATTATTTCAGAAGAGGCAAAGGAAGATATTGCTAATTATGTAGATCATATTATATATACTTACAAAACTCCCCAAACAGGGAAAAAACATTACCTTGGGCTACGCGTTGTTTTGGGAAATATTCTAAAAAATCCGAAAGCATACGCTGTTCGGAATTATAGTTCATTGGTTCAGTATGGTTTAAACGTGCGCCGTGCAAATTATAAAAAGATGTCTATTATTTTTACTATTAACGGCAACCTTGTAATTGTTCATCGTGTTTTAGCTGCGAGTATGATTACAGGATTATAATAAAATAAAACAATTCAAACGAAAACGGTTGCTATTACAGGCGGCCGTTTTTAGTTTCAAAACCGTCAAAATAATCAACACGGCACCGTTGTAACTCAATATTTACGGTAATGCGAATTAATATGCCGATTTTGAGTTAGTTGTATCGGTAAATTTTTTTTTCGGCAACATTACCTATTGTAACACTGGCGCGATGTGCACTCAACAAGCCCAAACCACAGATTCTTTCGCTCAAAGAGTTTTGCGAGTACTTTTGTATCACGTAAATGTTTTTTATATTTGTGTATTATTTAAACAATATTCACTATGTATACAGTAAACGCACAAATAGATGTAACGCGATCATCCGGCAGACGATTGTTGCGTGAATTGGAAAAACATCCCAAAGTAGTAAAGGTTGAATATCCGTTGCCTCCGGGTGTATCCGGAACCGGATATAGTATTGACGAAATAAGAGAAATGGGATATAATAAATTAAGTGCTCATTATGGCATTGATGTCCGGAAATTATAATTTGGTTGTTTCTTTTGAGGCGTGGGAAGATATTTCTTCATATATTGATTATATAACAATTACGTGTGATGCCGCTAAGACAGGTAGAAAACACTATGATGGTCTGCTTAATTTATTGGAAAATATAAAGAAAGTTAATGAACTATAATTCCGAACAGCGTATGCTCCGGAAGCGTATACCGTTCGTAGTCACAGTTCATTGGTTCGATATGGTTTAAACGTGCGCCGTGCAAATTATAAAAAGATGTCTATTATTTTTACTATTAACGGCAATCTCGTAATTGTTCATCGTGTTTTAGCTGCAAGTATGATTACAGGATTATAATAAAATAAAAACAACTCAAACTAAAAACGGTTACTATTCAGGCAACCGTTTTTAGTTTCAAAAATCGTCAAAATATATTTGCACAACTACTCAATATTTACGGTAACGCGAATTAATATGCCGATTTTAAGTTAGTTGTTTAATTTGCTTGTCGCGAGATTCTTTTGTTAAAATTATTAATTTGCTTTTTCATCCATTTTATTCAGCCACACTACGGATAGGGTAAGCATAACTGCGCATGCTTTCGTAGGGCTGATAAAATTCAACAGTTTTATTGAAGCCCCACCTGTATGCAATACCGGTAAGTTTTGTGGATGTGCCACTCCAGTAATTGGCGGAAGCTAATGAGATTGTTGTTGCAGATAATTGCCCGTTGTTAAAATAACGAGAACCAACTGATGGTATAAAAATAGAGTTACCGGTGGTTTTATCGGTAAATCTTTTCCCGGCAACATTACCTATTGTAACCCATTCATTACTCACTTTGGTTTCGTCTTGCAACGATTCGAGTTCGGCAAATGTTGGCACTCGCCAACCTGCGGGGCTTGGGTCATTTTTTTTGCGCCATTCTCTGGTCATGGTATTTTGATGGTCAACATCTTGCCAACTAATATCCTCGGTTTTTGTCAATGGGTCGGTAGAACTCCAACCTACCCGGCTGTTGAATTGGTAAAACATTCCGGCATCTTCAGGTTTTCCGGCAAAAACTCCGGGTGCACCAACATTGCGAGTAGCCCATTTTATACCATTTATTACCACTCCTTCATCGACAGCAAAAAGAGGATTGTTTTTAATGGAAACAACGCAACTTGCCGATTCCCATCTGTTTCCGGCTTTGTAAACACCAATACTTGTCGAACCTTCCACAAGAGCTGTTATTGTACCATTTTCATTTACCGATGCTTTGCATTCATTTTCGCTCATCCAGAATAAAGTTTTATCTTCGGTGGTGTTGCTGGGAATTATAGTTGCCGTAAGTGAATATTGCTCGCCAACAGTGAGAGTAATAGAATCGGCACTTAAAGTAATGTCTGTTATGGGAATGTCTGTGTTTTCTACGGTATTTTCCGGCTCCGGCTCCTTTTCTTCACAAGCGTAAAACACTGCACTTGTAAGACCAGCTGCAATAAGCAGGAAGATTGTTTTTGTGAAATGCGTAATTTTGTTCATTTTGTAATTATTATTTAATGTTTTTGCCATATTTCAAATAAGTCTCTTTGTAGCAAGCAAACTTTCAGTAAACAACGTAGAAAATTGAGACTCACATTTTCCGTGATTAGAATCAACGATTAACGGTAAGTTTTTATATAAAGAAGAATTCCAATTTGGTGTATTCCGGGAACCTGTTCCATTTGTATTGAACAGGACTTTGCTGCCAGCCTTTTTCTGTTCAATCTGCAAAGTATCATCGAAAAGCAATGCGAACCTAAAAGTTGTGTCGCACTTGTGGCGGTTATTTTTTAAATTGAAAAACAAATCAACCATAACTATTTGAGTTTAATTGATTTGTTTTTTCTTGGGTGGAAAACGGGGCTCGAACCCGCGACCTTCGGAACCACAATCCGACGCTCTAACCAACTGAGCTATGACCACCATGTAATTTTGTGGTGCAAAAGGGTGCAAAAGTAAGTGTTTTTTTGCTTCTTTGCAATATTTTTGGTAGAAATTTTCATGTATTTGTAAGTTTTTAATGGCGTGAATAGCACAAAGGCATAAAAAAGAAAAGCACGAAACCGGTTTTTCCTTGTTTCGTGCCTTCATTCTTTTGTTTTTTCGTGCTTCTTAAAGCGTTTTTAATACATCTTTTACTTTCTGGTTGTTCGGATCTATTTCCAAAATCTTGTTCCAATAAGATTTGGATGCTGTTTTATCGTTTTTAATCAGGTAGTAATAGGCGAGATAATTATATCCTTCAATAATCTCTCTTGTATTTTTATTATTGCCTCCTTCTGTTAAAGTAGCTAATGCTGCTTCGTAGTAAGGCTTGGCAAGACCTTGAGTTGATTCCGGATCTAATGCGGCATTTGCGCGTGCTCTCCATAAATTGCCTAAATAGCTGGCAGGACTTTTCTCGGCTACCTGTCCAAAGAATCCATCGGCTTTGGTCAAATACTCTGTTTTCTTTTCCGGTGACTGTTTGTTGGCAGTTCCGGCTAAATAAAGAATTCTACCCATAGTAAAATAATCGGTCAATTTTACTTGGTCATTCCCTTCTTTTGTGAATTTTTCGTATTGATTAATCGCTTTTTCATATTCGCTTAAGGCTTTGGTAGTGTATTCAGCCTCTTTTTGCTTATCGTCTCTTGCGGTAGTAATCAAATTATTAGCGTTTGCTTCATGCAACTCGGCAATTTCTTTGTAAATAGCTACTTTAGCGGGGTCTGTTTCGCGTGCTTTTTCAAACTGCGCAAGCGCCTCGTCCATTTTTTTATTTTTTACCAATAACCTGCCATAGTAAACATAGTCGGTATAAACGAAATTACCTTTCATATTCATGAATTTCTCTGCAACATCTAAGCCTTCCGTATACTTCTTTTGTTCAAAAAGGTTGTACATCAACAAGCGATTCATGGAAAAATCATTTGGATCCTTTTTTAATGCCGAAAGAACAACTTCGGATGTTTTTTCGTAATCACCGCTGTAAAACAGGATAGCGGCATATTTGGACAAGTCAGCAGGAGAACTGTATTCACTTGCAGCGTATTTAGAGTAAGCGGTTACAGCTTTGCCATACTGCCCGTTATTGTAATACGTGTCAGCTACGGCTCTTTGTGCCAACGGCGATTGAGGATCAATGGCAATCAGCCTTTCCAGAATCTCAATAGAACGTTTAGGATTGATAACCGAGTAAATGTTGGCATAACGGACGTATGCTTCCTTACAGTTCGGATCAAAATTCAACGCTTGCTCGTATGCACCCGATGCTTTTCCGTAATCTTTTCCGGCGGCTAAAATGTCCCCTTCAAGTACGTATGTTTCGGCATATTTGCTGTTTGCTTTCTTAGCATTTGCGATGTATTCCAATGCTTTGTCATTCATGTCGTTTTGGAGATAAGCTTTAGCAATGGCAACAAGCACTTCTGGTTTCTTCTTGTTTTTGTTAGCAATTTTCTTTAGAGAAGCTTCCCCCATTTCCTGATTATTTTTGAATTGCAGCTTAGCCAATCCGACCTCATTTAATACATACTCCGGGTTAGCAGCAAGACCATCTTTGAAATAGTAGTTTGCAGAGTCTCTGTTTCCTTCTGTAAAGTAAATTTCTCCAAGATAATAACTAACTTCCGCTTTGTTTGCGTTCCCTTTTTTATAACTGTTCAGCAAAATTATTTTTGCCGGTTCCATGGCATCGAATTTATAAAACTCTATCCCTTTCTTACTATCCTCTATGGCAAATGCTGAAAACAGCATGCTGCTAAACAGAGTGATTAATAATAATGATTTTTTTTTCATTTTCATTTTATTTTATGGTAAATTAATTTTTATAGTTACATCTTATCTCTAATATTTACAATCCTGATATTTTGAGTAGCTGGAACCATTCCGCTACGCAATATAATTCGCTGCCCGATGTCGGATGTGATAAAATTAGTAAAGCCGGAAGATAATCCGGCGCTCGGGTCGGCAAGCAAGATATAAACATCTCGCGTCAACGGATAATTACCCAGCGCCATGTAAGCCTGAAAAGGCTGGTAGCTGTTATCCGGTGTTGCAATATCTTCCCGGCTTACACTCATCACTTTGATGTCATCTCTGAAAGAGAGAAGGGTCGAATCACTTTTATTTCCAATCCAGGCCGCACCGATAATTCCTATAGCTCCAGGCGTTTGAGATACAATCTCAATCACTGCCGGATTATCTTGTTGTGCATATAGGTTGGAGGAAGATAGCGGCTCGCCTTTGCAAATGGAATCTATTGCAAAACGTACCGTACTTGAATTTGGATTATCGAAAACCAGCTTCAACTCGCCCAAGGTAGAGTTTGGATTCAACTCTTTCCATGTAGTGATTTTACCGGTCATTATTTTTCGTAAATCTGCAACAGAAATCAACGAATCGGCATTTTTGTTATTTACGATAACGGCAATACCATCTGTGGCGATTTTTATTTCTCTGAACATTCCTTTGCGGTTTTGATCCAAAGATTCTTTTTCATTTTCGGTTAGCTTTCGAGTGGCAATGGCAAAACGAACACTATCCAAACGTAACAGTTTAACAGCTTCTACTTCGTTCACGAAGAAAGGAATGATTGCTGCTTGCTGATATTTGTTTTCAAAAACATCTATCAATTGTTGCACGATAGGACTGAAACTTTCGTCAGCACTGATTCCCACAACGCCTGCCGTCAACGTATCCGTGTATTTGCCTTTTTTTGTTGGGGGAGTACTGCATGATGCAAGCAATAATATGCTCAACAGAGATAAAATAATTAATTTTTTACTGTTCATCTTTATATTGTTTAAAAAGTCTTGCGGCCCGGAATATTCCATAAAACAAAAAGAACGCTCCGGCACCATACTTGATAAGGGGTTCTACGTTTTCAAAATAAGAGGAAAAGACTACAATAAAAGCCGCAACAATGTAAAAAACGACCATACATAGTCCTAAAATAAAAGTAGCATTATTTGCATTTTTCATATTAAAAAGTACTTTGTTCTTTAACGGAACATTTTATCGGATAATTTTGTTCAGCCTTCATATAAGAGATGATAACTTAAAAGCGCAAAGACGCGAAGTAATTATCCTTGCGACTTCGCGCCTTTGTGTTTTTGTTTAATATAAAGTTACATTAGCTTGAAAACGACCGGCACATTGTAAATTACCGCAACGGGATTTCCATTTTGTCTTCCCGGGATCCAATTAGGCATCATTTTTACAACCCTTATGGCTTCCTCATCGCAGAGCGTATGAATACCTCGTACTATTTTTATGTCGGTAATTTCCCCTGTTTTTGAAACCACAAAACGAACGGTTACTCTTCCTTGTATGCCTTCTTCTTGGGCGGCACGAGGATAACGCAAGTTTTTGGCTATAAATGAACGCATTTCAGCTTCCCCGCCCGGATATTCCGGCATTTGTTCCACAAAATCAACCGGTACGTCCGGATTATGAACCGGTTCATCCAACGTTTTCAATTCATCTACATTTGCATCGCTAAGTTTTATACCATCCTCTTTATCCGTACTTCCAACTGCGGCATCCTTTTTATCAACCACTTCTTCGATTGATTTCATTTCGTCTTCCTTGGCAATTGGCTCGTCGGTAATAACCGGAGGTGTATATTTGACCGACATTACTTCCGGTGGCGGCGGAGGCAGTTCCGGTAGAGGCTCTTGTGGTTCTTCCGGTTCTTTTTCTTGCTCCAACTCTTCCAAATCGGCTAATTGGGTCTGATCTACATACGCAACTTGGTCTGTATGCTTAGGTGTAACTGCTTTAATCAGTATTGGAAGGAGAATTGCGACTATTACTGCAATCAAAACAACAATTAATGCTTTGATATGCCTTTTGGTCGAACCTTGACGTAATTTATACGCTCCGTATTCCTTGTTCTTTCCTTCAAAAACCAAATCACACCATTCTTTCGAAGTTAAATCCATTCTACTCATTTTCTTCTTTTTTATGTGTGTTAGTTACTTAGCTTTCAATTTCAGCGTTGGCAGCAGACTCTAAGGTTAATGCTCCCTTTTGTTTGTAATTTTCCAATACAAAGTTATCTCCTTCCGACATATCCAAGATTGCATACGTACTGATATTACATATTTGCATCTCGTCTAACGCATCAATCAGATTCATGTAGCTTGCCGCATCGGTCGCTTTTATCATAATTACCGGAGCAGATTTGTCTTCTTTAATCTCTTTCAACTGAGTGTCAAAATCCGCATCGTTTATCTTTGATTCAAGCTTCTTTTGCTTCAATTCTTTCATCGCTTCGACCACCTTTTTGTTTCTGTTCAGCAACAACGCTCTTAATCCTTCCGGACTAAAATCGGTCTCCTGTACAGAAGTGTAGTCTTCATAATTTACTTTACCCATATAGTAGAAGATTTTATTTTCGCCGTCAAGAATAATCGTTATTGCACGAGTATCCTCTACTTTACTCTCCTTACCTTCTTCTACTTTATCTTTACTTGGCAAAGCAATATCCAGTGCTTGCGGCTTACTCAATGATGTACATAACATGAAAAATGTAATTAAGAGCATGTTCATGTCCACCATCGGAGTAAAGTCCAAGTGAAAACTTTTCTTTTTCTGCTTTCCTTTGCCTTCGCCTGTGTCTTTTTCTTGTATTTCTGCCATTTTTTTCTTTTTTAAAATGTTTTATACCCTTGTTTTATTCAGCAGCTACGGCTTTCAAAGAGGTAATTAACTTATACCGGTCTTGCTTAATACCTTGAAGAGATGACATTACCCCCTTTATCATCGGGTAAGGGGTTGAGTGGTCTGCCTTAATTGCAATTTCTAAATCCTTGTTTGTCCGTTTTGCATTAAGCACCCAATTTTGAAATTGATTGTCAATACTGTCATTTGGTATTCCTTTAGTAACCAGCACTACTTCCTGCTTTTCAGCAGGGAGAGCAAGAAACGCCTTCATTTCCCTAATTGGTACACCGAAAGAGTTTGCTACTTTAAATTTATTAATCTCTTCAGGCGTAAATTCTATATTATACTCTCTGCCCATTTCTTTTAATGTGCCCTCTCTGTCTTTTTGATTGTCGAGGCTTAGGAAAATTTTCCCTTCCTTGTCTATCAAAACTTGCAGTAGATTCGTTTCCGGAATTTTAATTTCCGAAACGGAAGAGGGGGTTGTAACCGTTACCGGTTCCTTTTGCACAAAAGTCGAAGTCAGCATAAAGAATGTCAGCAAGAGAACCGTAACGTCACTCATCGCAGTCATGTCAATAAGAGTACTTTTTCTTTTTATTTTTACCTTTGGCATAATTTATTTTTTTAATTGTGTGATGCCGAATAAGATTGTACGATAGAAAATCCAACTTCGTCAATACAATAGGTAATTTTGTCGATTTTGCTGGTGAAGAAATTGTAAGAGATTACAGCTAAAGCACCTGTTGCGATACCGAATGCAGTGTTAATCAAGGCTTCGGAGATACCGGCAGAAAGAGCCATAGAGTCGGCAGCTCCACCCGCAGCCAGCGCAGAGAACGATTTGATCATCCCGACTACCGTTCCTAATAGTCCTAACAAAGTACCGAGCGTAGTCATGGTTGCTACAACACCGAGATTTTGTTCGAGCGAAGGCAATTCCAGTGCCGTAGCTTCTTCAATTTCTTTTTGGATAGTGATCAATTTTTGTTCTTTAGTCAAATCGGTAGCATTTTGCATTTGTTCGTATTTAATCAAAGTGGAACTTACCACGTTAGCAACCGAACCTTTTTGATTTGTACATAATTCTGTTGCACTTTCAATATCACTTTCAGCCAAAGATGCTTTGATGTTTTGTACAAATTTAACCAAGCTTCCTTTTCCATTAGCGATTTTAAGAGCAATGAAACGTTCAATACTAAGTACAATTACAGTTAAAAATAACCCTTGAATGATAGGTACAACGATCCCTCCCATGTAGATAGTTCCCCAAATATTTGCGGGATGACCGTTGTCATGAAAGTTTTTTTCAGCTCCGAAATTGAATTCGAAATTAAGATACGTTGCAGTGATACAGACTAAGATTACCAGTCCTGCTGATAGTTGAAATCCCTTGCTTGATTTTACTTTTTCTTTAGTTTCCATAAATTTTTAAAATAAATTTGTTAATGTTGATTTTATTGTTTTTGTATTAAATTTATTCTATACAAACACAAGACTTGCACTTGTGTTTAAAGTGTAACTTAGTGTTATTTCGTTGTATTTAAAGTTTTTTTTGTTCAATTTCAACCCATCTAAATTTTGAGCGCGTCAAAGGTAGTAAATTGTTTTATTAAAAAAAAGTAAAATAATACATTGAAAATCGAATAAAAAAATGATTGTGTACAAAAAAGGTGAATTGAAAACCCTATTTATTTTCTTTTATTCTGCTTATAAAACGGGCTTAACAGTAAATTATTATGGTTGATTAGGATATTTTTTGAAATAAAATTTTACGTCAAAAAAAGAGAAAAATTTGATAATCCAAATAAAAAAACTACCTTTGTGCGCTTTTTGAGATTTCTTTGTGAATTTTCGGAAGTGTGATGGGAAATTAAGTCCTTCACTAAACTTAATTTTGAGTAACACAAAATTTTAAAAAATGAAAACATTTGAATTAAAAGGTGTAGCCAGACCGGAACTTGGCAAAAAAGCAACTAAATCGGTTCGTTTAAACGAGTCAATACCATGTGTTATTTATGGTGGAGAAGAGATTGTACACTTTCAAGTAGAAGTAGCTGATGTTCGTAAATTGATTTATTCACCCGAAATTTTCGTGGTAGCATTGGACATCGAAGGAAAAAAAGCCAATGCTATTTTGAAAGAAATTCAATTTCATCCGGTAAAAGATACCATTCTTCACATTGATTTCTTGGAAATATTTGAAGAAAAGCCAATCATAATGGAAGTTCCTATTCGCTTGGTCGGATTGGCAGAAGGGGTAAAACAAGGGGGAAAATTGAGTCAGGAAATGCGTAAACTCAAAGTGAAAGCTCTTTACAAAAATATTCCGGAAAAATTGGAAATCAATGTAGAGAAGCTTGGTCTTGGAAAAACAATCCAAGTAGGAGCTCTTGCTTTTGATAATCTGACTATTTTGAATAACGTAATCAACGTAGTTGCAGCTGTTAAGTTGACAAGAGCAGCAAGAGGTGCAATGGCAAAAAGTGGTAAGTAAGCAGTAAGTTTTATCTTATAAGTTACATTTTACGTTATGAAATATCTGATTGTAGGATTAGGTAATATCGGACCGGAGTACCAAAATACCCGGCATAACATAGGATTCAGAGTATTGGACGCTTTTGCTAAAGCGTCCAATCTTGTTTTTACAGACAACCGGTATGGTGCTACTTGCTCTTGTCGATTGAAGAATAAGGAGTTGGTATTACTGAAACCTTCCACGTTTATGAATCTCAGCGGAAATGCGGTGCGTTATTGGCTGAACAAGGAGAATATTCCAGTTGAAAACCTCTTGGTTGTAGTTGATGATCTGGTACTTCCGTTTGGTGCATTGCGTATGAAGGAGCGAGGCAGCCATGCCGGACATAACGGCTTACGAAATATACAGGAACTGATTGGAGAAAACTATCCGCGCCTGCGTTTTGGTATCGGTAGCAATTTCGCACAGGGGCAACAGATACACTTTGTCTTGGGTAATTTTTCCGCCGGAGAAAATGAAAAATTGCCGGAACGGATTGAAACAGCTTGCGAAATGATCAAAAGTTTCTGCCTCGCCGGTATTCAGCATACGATGAACTCTTTTAATAAGAAGAAGCTGTGATTTTTTGCAACGCTATTTTTATTTTAGCTTTTTTTGTTTTCGATAAGAAAAGGTATATTTGCAATTATTTTATAAGAACAAAATTTTATAGAAATAATCAAAAATAAATACTTCAAATATAAATTATGTCAAAAGTACTCATTATCGGAGCGGGTGGGGTAGGAACCGTGGTTGCTCATAAAGTAGCTCAGAATACGAATATCTTTACGGATATTGTCTTGGCAAGTCGCACAAAATCGAAATGTGATGCCATTGCAGCAGAAATAGAAAAACGTTACGATGTTAAAATAAAAACCGACAGCGTAGATGCCGACAATGTATCCGAGCTGGTTGCGTTGTTTAAGAAATACAACCCCGAATTGGTTATCAACGTTGCATTACCTTATCAGGATTTGACCATTATGGATGCCTGCTTGGAATGTGGTGTAAATTACTTGGATACGGCAAATTATGAGCCGAAAGATGAGGCGCATTTTGAGTATAGCTGGCAATGGGCTTATCAGGATAGATTCAAAGCTGCCGGTCTGACCGCTATTTTGGGTTGTGGTTTTGATCCGGGAGTGACGAGCGTATTTACTGCTTATGCCGCGAAACATCATTTTGATGAGATTCATTACTTGGATATTGTCGATTGCAATGCCGGCGACCACGGAAAAGCGTTTGCAACCAATTTCAATCCGGAAATCAATATTCGCGAAGTAAGCCAAAGAGGTAAATACTACGAAGACGGCAAATGGATAGAAACCGAACCTCACGAAATCCATCAGCCATTAAGCTATCCAAACATTGGACCAAAGGAAAGTTATGTGATTTACCACGAAGAGTTAGAATCGCTGGTTAAGAATTTCCCGACACTTAAACGTGCTCGTTTTTGGATGACATTCGGACAGGAATATCTTACCCATTTACGTGTAATCCAAAATATCGGAATGGCTCGCATTGATGAGGTGGATTATAATGGCGTGAAAATCGTGCCTATTCAATTCTTGAAGGCAGTGCTTCCGGATCCGGGTGAATTGGGCGAAAACTACACCGGTGAGACTTCTATCGGTTGCCGTATTCGCGGTGTGAAAGACGGAAAAGAGCTGGCTTACTATGTTTATAATAATTGCAGTCACGAAGCAGCATATAAAGAAACCGGTGCGCAGGGCGTAAGTTACACCACAGGTGTTCCGGCAATGATTGGTGCTATGATGTTTTTAACGGGTGAATGGCGCAAACCGGGCGTTTTCAATGTGGAAGAATTTAATCCTGACCCGTTTATGGAGCAACTAAACAAACAAGGGTTGCCTTGGCATGAGTTGAAGAATGTTGATTTGGAACTGTAATGACACGAAGATACAAAAAAGCACGAATGGTTGAAGATTCGTGCTTTTTTAGTTTTTATGCTTTTAATTTTGCTCTCCGATTAGCGATTCATACAGTTCCGAAGTCGCAAAATCCAACGTCTCGATTTGGTCGAAAAGTTTTTTCATTTCTGCTATTTCTGTGTTGGTTGGTTCTACGATGTTGTTGGCAGTCAGGCTAATTCGGTCTTCGTATTCCAATATCAACTTGTTTAGTTTCTCAAAATCGGCAATTAGCTTGTTGCATATTTCCTTATCTTGTTCTTCTTGTGCTGCAAACCGTTTCACGGCATCACGATACTCTAACATTAAGTTTGCCTCTTGCGATGTGTAAAGCAATTCATCGCAATCCTGAATTTCCATTAATAAATCTTCTGTCGACATCATGGTGATTGTATTTTTAATAGGTTACTGTTTTTTGTTTTGAATATTTTCCTAAAAGTAGAAATAGAAAGGGAAAAATCCAATTATTTTCGGTAAAATTTTTCCGGAATAAAAAACCACAAACTATTCATCGTTTTTGTTTTTTTGTTATCTTTACTTGAATAAATAACATACATGCAAGATGACACCTAAAAAGAAAACAACCTGTCTTACCGACTACTTGAAAAGTAACCGGAAAGGGAGCCGGGAAGCTGAATTGGTAATTTCGCCCGGCTGGACGGCAAAAGACCGGCCGCACAAAAATAAGAAAAAGTATGACAGAAAACGCGAAAAGCGGGATTGGAGAAATGATAGTTCCAATTCCGCTTTTCAATTACAGGATAAAGATCATGCGGTCGTGTTAATTTAGAGCAGTTTTAGGGAAATATACTAAAAAAGCCCCGAGCAATTTCGAGGCTTTTCTATTTTACAAACAATAAAAATGTGTGTGTTTCATAAGTAGTAGATAAGGTTTCTGGATATAGTATATTTATATAATAGGGTTATTTGCATTTATGCTTGTGATGTATGTTTTAACTCGCTTGTAAACTAATCACATTGCAATGTTAAGTAGATTTCAAAAAAATGATGTGTATTTTTTCAAAAAGAATGTGGATAAATTGTGGATTTTTTAAAAGTCTTATTTTCAGTATGATACGTATTGGAAAATAAAAAAGTGTATCAGAAAGAAAACTTTGCGATACACTTTTTAATGGTGTTATTTGTATTTAGTTACCGGAGTTTATTCAAAGGCTCCCATTCGTAACATATTTACTTCCTTTTCTGATAGAAAACGCCATTGGCCTCTTTTTAGATTCTTTTTTGTCAATCCTGCAAAGTACACTCTATCCAAGCGTACGACACGATAACCCAGATGCTCGAAAAGACGGCGTACTATACGATTTTTTCCGGAATGAACCTCTATGCCGATTTTTCTTGCATCAGCTTCATCGATGTAATTTAAATCATCGGTTTTCATTTCTCCATCTTCGAGGGTAACGCCTTGCATCAATTTGTCAAAATCGGCTTGTATCAATTCTTTATCTAATGTTACTTGATAAATTTTCTTTTTATCGTATTTAGGATGCGTTAATTTTGCAGCTAAATCCCCATCGTTTGTCAATAATAGAACTCCAGTGGTATTTCTGTCCAATCGTCCGACAGGGTAAATACGTTCCCTGCAGGCGTTTTTAACTAAATCCATTACTGTCTGTTTAGCGTGTGGATCATCGCTTGTGGTAACGCAATCTTTGGGTTTATTCAGCAAAATATAAACTTTCTTGTCGGGAGCAACCAGCTGATCGTGAATCATTACTTTATCGCCACGCAAGATTTTTGTTCCAAGTTCGCTTGCCACTTCCCCATTTACGGAAACCACTCCGGCTTGAATCAGTTCATCGGCCTCTCTGCGTGAACAAACGCCGGCATTTGCCAAGAATTTATTCAAGCGAATCGGTTCGTTCGGGTCAACCACAATGGAACGGTATTCAACCGGTCCGTTATTGCGAGGCCGCGAATTAAAACTCCCGCCACGATTATTGTTGTTTTTCCGGAAAGAATTATTTCTGTTATTATTGTTGTTGTTATTCGGTCTGCGATTTTGGCCGCCAGCTTGATAACCGCCACCTCCGCGATTATTGTTATAACCTCCGCGATTGTAACTGTTTTGACTGTTGTAACCGCCTCTTTCGTTATTGTAATCGCGGTTTTCGCCTCTTTCTCCCCGGTCATTGTTGTAATTATTCCGGTAATTGTTGTTATAACCGCCGCCGCTGTTTTGGTTATAATTATTCCGGCGAGGGTAGCTGTTTCCGCTGTTGTTTTCACCGTTTTCATTATTACCGTAATATCCCCGGTTGTTGTAACCACCGTTGTTGTTGCGATAACTTCTTTGCTCGTAGCCGCCGTTTCCTCCGCCATTGTTGTCATAGTTGTGTCTATCTCTCGGCTGCTGATAGTCGTAGTTGCGAGGTTTGTTATAGCTGCTACTATTTCCATCAACATGGGTACGGGTATCTCCGATTCTTTTTCTCACTTTTTTAATCGACGGGTCGGTATTATTTGACCTGCTCAAACGGTTTTCGCTTGAAAAATTAGGATTAAAACTCCGTCTTTCGCTCTGATTCTCATCATCTCTACCGGCGTATTTCCTCCCGGAATCTTGCCAGTTTTCTTCAAAAGGTTTCATTGTGTAAAATTTAATTTGTTTAATTTTGTTTTAAATTCTTTCAGTTTTATTATTTTGCTGTTTCGTCCAACATCTTGATTTTCTCAATAACCAAATCACGTTCCTCTTTCAGTTTTGCAATTTTTCGTTCCATGTCTTTGATCATTCCGGCTGCATTTTTTGATGAACCGGAGAAAAAACCGATGTTGTTTTCGTAAGTTGCGATGTCGTTGTTTAATGTATCATATACGCGCATCAGCCGTTTACGTTCTCCTTGTAATTTTTGTTGTCCTTTTTCTGCCATATCCTCCAAATTTGCCCGGAAGAAATCCATTCTGCGATTTGCCTGATCCATATTCAACCGGTCAAATTGGGCATCAATGGCAGTTTTGTATTCTTTATAAAGTTTATCTTTTTCTTTGAAAGGAACATGTCCAACTTCATTCCACTCTACAATTAAAACCTTCAAGGTTTTAAACGCTTCGCTTTGATCCTGCTCGGCAGTTAATGCGTTGATTTGAGCAATAAGCTCTTTTTTGCGTTTCAAGTTGTCTTCCTGTTCATTTTTTTGCGATTTAAAGTTCTTCTCTTTTTGTTCGAAGAAATAATCGCAGGCAGAAATAAAGCGTTTCCAAACGGTATCCGATTGTTTCTTCGGAACCGCACCAATTATTTTCCAATCTTTTTGCAATTGGATCATTTTGTCTGCCGTCTCTTTCCAATTTTGATTATCTTTCAATGCTTCTGCTTTTTCGCAGAGGGCAATTTTTTTTGTCAAATTTTCGGAAAGCATGTCTTTGGCTGCTTTGTAATATTCGTTTTTCTTTTGGAAGAAATTGTCGCAAGCCGAACGGAAACGCTCGTAAATAGCGACATTATCCTTCTTAGGGGCAAAACCGATTTTTTTCCACTCTTCTTGTAAGGCAACTATTTCGTCTGTTTTTTCCTGCCACTCTTTGTAAGAAGAAAGGTTAGTCGCATCAATTGCCTCTACTTTTTCACAGATGGCGGTTTTCAACACCAAGTTTTCAGCTTCGCCTTCTCTTAGTTTATCGAAATGGTCATGGTGTTTTTTGTTGATGACGGTAGAAGCGGCTTTAAAACGCTCCCAAACCGGTTCGCGGTTTTCGCGCGAGACAGGTCCTATCTCCCTCCACTCTTCATGGAATAGTTGTAATTTTCTGAATGCAGCAATCACATCAGCCTCTTCGGCCAATTTTTCAGCTTGTTCGCAAAGAGCGTTTTTTGCCTCTAAATTTTTACGGAAATCATAATCCCGAAGTTCGTTGTTGATTTTCAGGTTATCATAAAACGTTTCGACGTAGAGCTGGTAATTTTTCCACAAATTAGCCACTTCTGCCGGCGGAACTTGCCCAATGGTTTTCCAGTCTTGCTGTAATTTTTGGAAAACAGGCACTTTTTTCCCGAAGTCGTCAGTGCTTTCCAATAAACCTTTCAGCTCTTCCAAAATTTTACTTTTGGCACTGAGGTTATCCTGTTTTTCCTTTTCGGCTGCTTGAATCTCAATATTACGTTTTTCTCTATATGAGTTCAATACCTCCTTAATCTGATTTTCCAACGCATCTTCCGGGGCAACGAAGTCTTCTGCCAAGCCGCCTGCTTCAATAAACATTTTTTTCAGATTTTCCTGTTTGTATTTGAATTTTTTGTAGAAATTATGCTTGATGTCGTCTAACCGGTCTTTCACCGCGGCGTATGAATCGGAAACTCCTGCCATCAATTCCTTCGCCCTTGCAACTAACTCTTCTTCTGATAATAAACTGAGATCTTCCGTTTGTTCGGTTGATTGTTCAGCCGGTTGCTCTGTCGACTCAGCGACTGTATTTTCTTCCGACAACGGAGTAGCTGTCTCTTCTTCGTTATTTACTTGGTTAATTGTTGTTTCCAATACCTTTTCTTCGGTGTTCTGATTTTGTAGAGCGTCCTTTTGATCAAGTGTGTCCATTGCAATATATTTGATATAATTTATACACTAAGTTACTTACTGTCTTTTTTAGGTAATTCATTCAATTTTGCAAAGTTATAAAAACTTTCTATATGGCAGTCGATTTTAATGAAATATTGTTATGATTGAATGTACAATTGTATATAACCTTATTTTAATAAGTCAGGTCTCAACTTTTTTGTCCTTTCCAACGCCTGTTCGTATTCCCATTCATTGACTTTCCGCTCATTTCCCGAAAGTAGAATATCCGGTACTTTCCAGCCTTTGTATTCTGCCGGACGAGTATATACGGGCGGGGCAAGCAGATTGTCCTGGAATGAATCGGAGAGAGCTGACTGTTCATCGGACATTGCGCCCGGAATCAGCCTCACAATGGCATCCGTCATGATGCAGGCTGCCAATTCGCCGCCGGTTAAGACAAAGTCGCCGACAGATATTTCTCTGGTAATCAAATGTTCGCGAATCCGGTGGTCAATACCCTTGTAGTGTCCGCAAAGAATGATCATGTTTTGGAGCAGCGACATTGAGTTTGCTGTTTTTTGATTAAACAGCTCTCCGTCGGGCGAAGTATAAATAATTTCGTCATAAGCCCGCTCTTCTTTCAGTTTGCCGATAATCCGGTCGATTGGCTCTATCTGCAACACCATTCCCGCGCTAAAGCCAAAAGCGTAATCATCCACTTTGCGATGTTTATTCAATGTATAATCGCGAATATTATGTACAACAATTTCTACCAGTCCTTTCTCTTGCGCACGTTTGAGAATGGAGTGATTTAACGGACTTTCTAATAATTCGGGAACAACAGAGAGTATATCTAAACGCATAATTCTATTTTTTTGACAAAGAAAATAAATAATCCGGAATTGAATGTAAATCAAGCGTTGAAATTCATTATCTATTGCCTTTGATAAAAATCCGGAACCCTGGATTTTCATTTTTTACTTCCGGAAAATCCGAAAGCATCTTCTCTATTTCCGGAAAATCGTTTTTGCGGAAAATAACCGTGCGGGCTTGTGAAATAAGCCGTTGAATATTTTCTTTATCCTCAGGGGTTATTTTGTTCAAAATCAACACATCATATATTTCATTCGTTAAGATGTTTTTATCTGAGACGAAACGAATGCGCTCATTTTTTAAGTAACAATTTCCGGCAATGGCGATTGCATTCGTATCGGAATCGTAACCCGTAACATGGCTACCCGCGCCTTTCAGCATGAACCAATAAGCAATGAAGCCGTATCCGCAACCATAATCCAAAACACGCTCATTGTCTTTGATGTATGGTTCAAAAATGGCGTAACGGTTTGTCTCTTTCAGCTCTTTTCGCAGGGAATTTTCTACTGAAATACCTTTGTAGGCATAATTATTCCGTAGTTTCTGAATATCGGAAAATCCTTTTTTGCCCAAATAGGCTTCTGCATGCAGCAAATTGTAGATTGTAACCGGCGCTTTTCCGTTTAAGGTTGGACGTTTGACCAACCAGTAGAACAGGAACGGCTGCAGCGAGTAGGCAATTAAAACCGCCGTACTCATTCCGATAAGCGTAGAAAGCCCGATGGAAGATATGGCAGGATGCACGGCAAACATCAGCGAGGCAATCCCGATAACCAGCACTACGGCTGAGAGGAATATGGCTGTCTTGTGATAAGTCAGCAGCTGGTACCTCGTGCGGAAGCCGGCTAATAACCCGTCCATAACAAAAATACTGTAATCTACCCCAATACCGAATATAAAGGTCGATATAACGATATTTATCAGGTTAAACTGCAGACCGGAAATGCCCATAATTCCCAGTACGATGTACCAGCTTAGCGCCATTGGGAGAAATCCGAGAAAAGACAACACAACGCTCCGGTAGGAAACCAGCAACACGATGAAAACAAAAATGGACGATATGCCAAGTATAAGGTCAAAGTCATCTTTCAGCATGCTGACCATATCCTTCGTGTAAAAAAACGGGTCAACAACAACGGCATTTTTACTTTTGGAAACAATGTTGCTAACATCCGCCTGGTTTTTCTTCTCGAGCTGCACCGGCGTAAATACAATATAGGTGCTGTCGGTATATTCAATCATATTTGCAAGAATGGCAGGAGGTATCACACCCGAAGCGTAAATATCAACCGGCTGATGAGTCTTGTCTAAGGCGTCAAAGAAGGATTGGAACATTTCCGGCTTGAAATTATAGCCGGCGCCGGCACGGATTATATCGCGCTTGACTTGCTCCTTCCGTCCGCTGCTCCAATAATCATTCCAACGGTCAATCCGTTCCTGCTGTCCGGACACCGGAATAAACAGCGAGGACGATTGCGAAAAACTTCGTATCTTCTTCTCCTGTAAAAGCGTATCCAGCACCTGCATCATTTCCCGGTTGGAAATCAATGCCGTATCCAGGCTTCGTGAAACAGTTGCATAATAGGCCGTTTCATATCCCGGCGTGGTATGGGTAATCAGCAGGTTGTGCGATTCAACGACCTTTTTTTCGTGATACCCGATGTTTTTCAGATCTGTATCAAAAGTAACCCAGCGCGAGGTGTAAAAACAAACAGCGCTCAACGCTACAATTCCGATAATCAGCTTCGTTTGCCTTTCCAACGGATAAGAGTTGATTTTTTCTAAAAAGGCAAAAGCCCTGTCCGAACGCCTGTTCTTTTCGGGGTTGAAAAAGTGCGGTAAAAAGATTAGGCAGAAAAAAGTTGTCCCGATTAACGCCAGTGAAGCGAAAATGCCGAAATCCTTCAGCAAATCCGACTGTGTAAACAGCAGCGCGGCAAACGCCCCGACCGTTGTCAGGGAGCCAAGTATGAGCGGAACGGTTTGGTCTTTCAGCACCTGCACCGGGTCGCTCACGTACTTATAATGCGTCAGGACGTGAAGGCAATAACTCAGCGTTACGCCAAGCACCACCGCCCCGATTCCCATTGCCTGCAAAGACATCGTACCTTTGTAAAAATAGATGACCGTGAGCGAAAAAAACGCTCCGTAAATAACCGGAACCAACAAATAAACCAGCGACGACTTATTCCGGAAACAATACAGTATAATACTGCAAATAATCAACAATGAGATGGAAAGCGTCATTGCCAAGTCCTTTTTTATCTGCCTGGAATTATATACGCTTTGTGCCGGCGCACCGTGATAGCTTATTTTGATTCCGGGATGCGTGCTTTCAAACTGCTTAATTCCGTCTTCCAGCATTTCAATCAGCTTAATACTTTCTTTGGAATTAAATGATTGGAAATTAGGCGATATAAACGCCAGTCCGATAACCGTATCCGGCGTAAAAAAGTAACCGTCCTTGATAATAAAATTCGCACCGAGGCTATCTTTCATCACCTCCATTTTTTCCATAAAAATATTGCGAAACGCAACGGGGTCTTCCATAATAAGGTTGCCGAACGCCATTCCTGCGGGAGACAGCAGCGTCATAAAATTATCAGACATTTGATTTTCAATGTTCTCTTTTGTCAACATCGAATCCAACTTCACATAGTCGGCACTATCCAGAAACAGCGGAATATGACTGTACAAAAATTGGATGCTGTTCTGCAAAAATCCATCATCTATCTTATAAAGCGCATCTTCTATAATCGGCTGTTTTTGCGCAGTATCTCTTGCCTGCAATGCAGTAACAAAACTATCGCACGCCTCTGCCAACTCGTCCGGACCGGTTGAGCCGTTTTCAGACCTGAAAAGAATAAACAGCTTGTCTTTTACCTTCAAATTGGCAAAAACCACTTTTTCGGAACCGCCCGACCCGGTCGAGGGTAAAAGTTTGGAAATATCCTCCTCGTATTCAACCTTTGAACCGAAATAGAAAAAAAACAAACTGCTTAAAATCAGCATCGCATAAAACAATACCGGATGCTTTTGAAAAAAATGGTAGATGGAAATGGTAAATTTTGTCATCGGGATGGAAATAAATTTTTATAATCGACTGAATATACATATCAAATTTTCGCGTCTTTGCGCTTTCGTGTTCTTTGCGTTAAAATAAAATACGCTTGCGCTTACAAATAATAAACGCGAAGAGCACGAAGGCGCAAAGGTTATTAAATAAACTCTCCCCTGAAGTCAACAAACGATGTGGTATTTTCGGGATTTGTAATCGCGGCTTTTATTTTATACGACTTTTCTCCGGTCTCCGTAATCTGCATATTGATGCAAAGATTTTTGTTCGTTGACGGTACAACCAACGATAAAAATTTAACTTGCGAAATGCTTTTCAACAACAATTTTTTTCCGGTTTGCTGTTGAAGGCACTCTTTAATCATCTGAACATTGCAAACACCGGGCGAAACCGGCATCTGCGGAAAGTGTCCCTTGTAAACCTTGTGATCGGGGTTTAATGTTATGGAAAAAATTACGTTGTTTTCTTCCTCTTTTTTGTTTTGTATGGTAAAATATTCTCCTAAAAGCATAAAACTAACTGTTTAGCAGCGCGAAGGCACGAAAGGACGAAAGCGCAAATAAAGACACCGGGAGATTATTTCGCGCTTTCGTGCCTTCGTACTTTCGCGCCATTTTATTCTTCTTTAATAAAAATCTTCATCTGACAACCGGCAATCATTCTATCGTCCACTTTTGTTTCAGCAGCAAGAAGGGTTATATTCATTACTTCGGACAAAATCTTTATGGTTGTAACCAATTCGTTGCCTACTTTGGGTAATTCAATCGTTTCGTATTTTTTGACATCGCCGATAAATCCGATTGGAGCAGGTTTTCCTTTGTCCTTTGCACTATAACCTGCAAAAACGGATGCCGACTGGGCAATGTGTTCAATCAGTCCGGGTTCCGTAAAAAATCCTTCCTCGCAAAATAAGTTGTCCGGTAAGATTGTCAAGCCTGTCGTACAACCGTTTTCCGTTACGTTGTACAATGTATCGACCATTATAATCGGTTCGCGTTGCGGGATAAATTCTTTTATTTGTTCTCCTTTTAATAGCATAATAAAGTTGTAATTTTTTAAAATATCAGGATTACACCCAAATAAATTAAGAGTACGAAGACAAAGGTAATCTTTTTTGTTTCTAAATAAAAAAATTCCGGATTTTTCGGGGCATTTTTTATTTCCGGAAGAATACCCGGAAGGGAAAATATACCAAATATCCGATCGTTTTTCATTCTAAATGAGTATCTCCGGATAAAATGGTTGGAATGGGCTTGTGAGAATTCTACATATACAGTTTTCCAGGCAATGATAGGAAATGTTGATGGATATATTTAGAATTTTATATTTCAAAATTACGATATTTATTTTGAAAAAGTAAGATAACAAAATGTAATTTGTTTAAGTATGTCTTCTTAATTAGTTTATATTTAGAAAAAAGATAGATGTTTCCCACAAAGACACAAAGTCCACAAAAAACTTAGTGTTCTTTGTGTCTTTGTGGGAATATTCAAAACTCAATAGTATAAACTAATTTTGCAGAGGTACTTATTTCTAAATGCCAGCCACAAGTAATGACAAAACGAAGTCGTATGCAAACAATCTGCCGCTAAACAATTTGATATTTAATACAATTTTCATTTATATTAAAGGCGTACGACAATGTAAAAGACAACTAAATCTCCAGCACAAACATTTCCATCGTCAGTAAATCAACCGTCAACAGACGATTCCGGAGAGGTTTCCCCATACCGGTAATTACTTTGATGGTTTCAATGGCTTGCAATGTGCCGATTACGCCGGGAACTGGTCCCAATACGCCTTTTATAACCGGTTCGCCCATAAACGCAGCATCTTCTTTGGGATATAAGTCGCAGTAACGGCAACCATTCCTGTAATTAAAAACCGATGCTTGTCCGTGAAACTCACCAATGCTGCCGTATATGTAAGGTATGTTGAGTTTGAAAGCAATCTCGTCCATCAAGTAGCGCGTGGCAAAATTGTCGCAGCCATCAATGATTAAATCATATTGCGAAGCAATTTTTTCACCGTTTTCTGCGTCAAAGCGATAAGGATAACAGTCTATCTTAACGGTTGAATTTAATTCCATTAACCTTTTTCCGGCACATTCCACTTTGGGCAACCCGATTTCATTTTCCTTATATAAGACTTGCCGTTGCAGGTTTGTTTCCGAAACGATGTCTGCGTCAACCAGCCCGATTCGCCCGACTCCTGCGCCTGCAAGGTAAAGTGCAATGGGAGAACCTAAGCCGCCTGTGCCGACTAAAAGAACTTTGGCAGAGGCTAATTTTCGCTGTCCTTCTTCTCCGAGTTGAGGAAGCATTGTTTGACGGGAAAAGCGATTTGATAGAGAATTAATTGCTGTCATTTTGTATATTAAGCTAGATGAGTCCGGAATAAAGTTATTTCATTAATAGTAAAATACGTTACGTTGAACAAATGGATTCAATTGTACGTTTTATTACCTAATTTTTAGCATCTTTTACTACCACTACCTTCTCCCTTTCTTCGTAAAAACGGGCGCGAATTTTTATCTGCTGACCGTTTTTGTACTCGCTCCGTTTATTTTTATCGGCAAGGACGGCTTTTACATAAACGGTTCCGTTTTCCTTATCCGAAATAAGCAGGTAAGACGAGTTGTAAATAAAACTGCTTCCGGTCTCTTTCAGCACGCCGGTGATGATGATTTCTTGATTGTAATTAAAACTCAACGTCTTGCTTTTCAATTCATCATAAAGTTCTTTTGCCGGAATGACAACAATTTTATTATTATCACCCTGTGCATTCAATGATTGTACGGAAAGTGAAACAAAAAACATAACCGTAAACAATCCGGCCGGAAATCCCCATTTTTTCTTTGCATTCAATTTCATTTTATTCAATATTTTTTAGTTAGTTCTGGTAAAGAAACAGTAAAGTAAATAAAAAAGTATATTGATTGAGTTTTTTTATGAGAGATTATTTGAAAATTCTAATACCTTTGGTTGGCTCAGATCTGTGATATGTGCCTTGTCTAAACCGTCTCTATTCTTCTAAACTGTTCAGAAAAGGCACAGTTTATAAAGCTGCCCCAGCCTTATTCTTTACACAAAACCACATCTGCGCCGGGGAATTAAGAGAACATTTGATTGAATTGAATACCACGCGATACAATCGCGCAGCAACAAAGTGAAGATGTTATTATTTCTTTTTATTTTTTTATTATCTGTAAAATTTTGGAACATCAGGCAATATTTCAAAAGGTATAATTTTTTGATGCGGTTATCAGTAAAAAAAATTAAAAAGGTTTAAAAATTTAAGAAAAAAAACAGTAGCTTTGCAGTCCTTTTGGTAGAAGAGAATTTCTCTTAAGAGAAAGTAAATTACCAAAATGGATACTATAATAATTTAAAAATATATTTTGCCGATGATGTAAAAAGCATAATTGATGCACACATTTTAAAACACCACAAGGAAAATGCGTTTAGCTTATATTTTTGGTTCTTGAAACTTCGACACTTTCAAAAACACCCAAAAAATAGAGTTATAACGTTCACGCCGATTATCAGCGTGGACTTTACTCTTTTTATTTGGGTGTTAGGTAGTCGAAGACCTCAAGAGCCGATATTTAGGGTTTTGTCTGCGCCTTTTTTATGTGTGCTGACAAAACTTTGATTTTAGACAAAACCTTGTCTGAATATGCCGAACAACGACACAAAAAGAAAAGTAGGCGTTATCAAAAAAATATATTTTATGAAATTTTTAAAAGGTTTTTCGTTTGTTTTATTTATTTTATCTATGTTTTTCTCAGTTGGTTGTAAAGATGATAGTGATTTGAATGATGTTGTAGAAAAAAACATCCAAAAGCAATCAATTTCTGTAACAGAAGAGGGGTATTTACATTTTAATTCACAACTTACATTTGATGATTACATTAAATCTCTTAAAAATGAGGAACACAGCGGATTACGTTCCGCAAAAGTTGCTAATATTAATGGTTTTACTTCATTAAATCAGTTAAAAGATGAGATGCAATCCTCGTCTTTGCGTTCCGGAACAATTTCGGATGACGGCGAAATAGAAGAAGGTTCTATGGAAGAATATCAATTAGCAAAATGTGCAGGAATACTTCACGATGATTTAATTATGAATGTTTTAGACACTACTTTAAGAATATCCGTAGGAGAAAAATATTACAAGATTACTGAATCCGGAACTTTTTGTGGAGATATTAAGGATGCTGAAAAAGTGAATGAATACGCATCGAACTATGAGAAGTATAAAAATTTATTTATATCTCAAAGTGGAGAAGCGGTTTCTTATGACGGCATTTTATTTCAGCCAATGGTAAAAGAAATAATAGAGGAAACAACTTCGTTAAAATCACTTGTTATTTTGAATAAAAACACTTCCGAGGTTGATATTGTTGAAGAAAAAAGTATAAAATATAATCTGGACTCGTATACTGTTAATTTGAAACCATTTTATGGTTTTATTGGCTTTGACATTGAAAGAGAAGCTAAAATTGACAAGTCTCACAGAGTACAACTTAACGTGTTTCATCTTAATCTTCTTTTTTATACACAAAGCGGGATAAATTTAGCCTTGCAAAAAAAGAAATCCATATTGTGGGGTGCAATTACTTACTGGGTAGAAGATAAGGCAGAAGACAGAGTACTCGGATTCCATGATTTTGAAGGAATTATGTCTCTTACTAATCCGGTTCCTCCTATCACTCAGGAAACTTACCGTGATCCGAAATATTCAAATCTTAGTGCAGTTACTGCCCCGATCGCAGGTTATCTGGTAAATATTGCCGTAGGGAATTTTATATCGGCGCCTTTGATTAACGAGAGAATGACCAATATTCAATCATATTTTGTTTATGGACTTGCAGAACATACCCCTTTAAACAAAACTCAATCAAACAAAATAGCTGATGCGTCATTTGGCGCAGCAATAAACGCGATTCGCAATGCAGGAAAAAAAGGGCTGACAAAATTAATACCAAATGATCAACTTTCTGTAATTGAACATCCGTTTTGGGATGGTAAAACAATAAAATATGCATGGTTTGGTGAAAGTTCTCATGGTGCAGGAAAAACCAAAAAAGTCCTTTTTAACAGGTCTTTTGGAATCTCTATAAAGTTCGGTTCATCGCTTAAAATCGGAGGATTTACCCCAACAAAATTCTCCATAAAAAAGGCTGATTTTTATGGTGCCGTTAAATATAAAGGAAAATGGAGAGGAGTTAGAATACATTAAAAAGAAATAACCAAAAGATATGGGGCTGTCTTCAAAAGTCGGAAAATACGCTTCGTTATTAGTTCCCTTAGTCGCTGACCGTTGGTTGTGGGCTTGACCCGCAATCCCTTAATAATCAATGCTTTTTTTTAAGGGGATTCTTGACAAGCCAAGCGTTCCGGTTACCGCGTCAAGAGCGGAACCTGCGGCCAGCGGCTAAAGGAGCGAATGACGTTTTTAAGGCTGCATATCTTTACAAAAAAAATAAAAATGCTATTTATAAAACGATTATTTTTACTATCCTTATTTATTCCTTCTTTGCTTTTTGCGAGAGGTTTTGACGATGATTATGATTTAAGTGGAAGCTTTAAATTGGCAGCAAATTTAGATTTTTACCAATTAGAGCCCGTGTTTGGTTTGCGTATCAACAAATCTTTTCATGTGAATTGTGGTCTTCGGTTTCAAATCGCTAACGGATATTCATATACTGACGAAATCAATAATTATACTTGGGAGATTTATGATGAAAGCGAAGAAGAAGATGATGATGATCAGCTAATTCGTAAATTTTTCTTCACTCCATCAATAGAATACAAATTGTGTTTAATAGAGCAAAAAAACGATTTTTCAACCAACTATTTTAATTTATTTATTGAGCCGGGTATATTATTTCAACCGTTCGCAATTGATAATTTTAAACTTTTTCGCAACGGAAAAAGCCAACAAATGCACAATTTTAGAGGTCCGGATTTCTTTTTTAATTGTCAATCCGGCTTGGAATATATAATTGATAATGACATCGCTTTTTCTCTTGGATACGAAATCAGTAATCAAGATATTTACATAAGCAGACGAAATGTAGTGATAGAAGATGTATCGTTAAACGATTTTTTGCCTAAAAGAAAATTATCTCATAGCATTTTTATCGGTATCAAAATTTATGTGTAACAAAAATTTATCAAAATGAAAAAGTTAATTTTTATCAGTACATTATTATTTTTATGTGTATTTGGAACACAAGCGCAAGAAGAGACTCAAAATGAAGCTAAATTTCATCTGATTTTAGACCAGAAGTTAATGTTAGCTTTATGTGAAAAAGGAGATGCCGGGAATTTTAGCAGAAGTGAGATAGATGCGGATGGAGTTTCGCTACGGTTATCCGGTGTTTATTCATTTTTGCCGCGATTAGCAGCAGGGATAGGTATCGGAGCGGAAGCTTACTCGCATGGCTCATTTCCTGTTTTTGCAACCATTCATTACAAGCTGTTTAAAAACAATTCGTTCTTTCTTTTTGGAAATGGAGGGTATGCTTTTAAAACAGAAAACACGGTCTCCGGTCTTTTAGCTGAAGCAGGCTTAGGTTATAAAAAGATGTTTAAAAAGCATTTCGGTCTAAACTTCCATATCGGCTACCACCTGAAACAATTCAATTTGGATACGGCCAACGATAATCTTTTTATTATACATAAAGAGACAAGACCGGGCACACAAACAAGACACTCTTTAAGTTTCGGCGTAGGGCTTATTTTTTAAGAACCACAAAGGTACGAAGAACACAGAGTTTTTTATTCTGTGTTCTCCGTTCTTCGTGGTCAAATTTCCACAACTGCCGCGCGGTCAATGTCATTAAGTTAAGGAAATTTGATTCTGTTTTCTCCGTTTACAAATGAGAAAAGAGACTGTAAAAACAAGAAAATACCTATTTTACCACTATTTTTTCCCGCTTAACTTCACCAAGATAATTCGTTGTTTCTACAATATAGATTCCTTTATTTAAATAAGCTGATTTTAAATTGAAATTTGTAGAGAAAGAATAAACCAATGCTCCCGTAACCGCATAAATACGGAGAAGCTTTGTTTCTGAAGTGTTTATCTTAACATCGTTTATGGATGTTATGCCGAATTCTTCATTCAAGATGTCAGTATGGCTGCTGCTTTTGGTTTCTTCTGTTTTCTGATTTATCGAAAGAAAACTCTCACCATCTCTGTTTATTTGTAATATGCCGTAGGTTTTGTTGTAGAAAATTTGCTTGGACACTCCCTCGTTGTTTTCACTGTTTTGTTCAATCACGTCATGATAAACTTTGCCGTTGATTTCTATACTTTCGTGAAAAAAAGTAGAGTTGTCTGTTAAAAAATTCCCTTCGGCATCAACGTATAAACCAACAACAAAACTTTTGTCGAGAAGAGTTACGGCAATCCCGATTTCATTGTAATCCTTTCCGGTCATACAGCCATTTGCATCAAGCCTAAAATAAATATTAAGATTATTTGGTTCGGAATCTAATTCTACAATTTGATTTCTATATGTATAATAATCGCGCTCTGTTTCATCTCTTGATGTAAGCCACCGCCACTTACTTTCTATTACGGGTACTTCAATCGTCTGTCCCGTGCCGTCTATAAAGCTGTAAACCTGTTCTTTTTTGTAGGGGATTAATCCATTCGGAAGGTCGCATCTCCCAAGTTCTTCTCCCTTACAATTTAAAAAAGTAAAAATAGCAAGGAATGCTAATAAAATTATTTTTTTTGTTTTCATGTTCTCTATTTATTTGAGTTTAACTTTGACAACGTATGGATGGTGGTCGGATATTTCAAATCTCCAGCTTCTGTATTGACCGCCAGGGTAATCATTTGTCTTGTCTTCTGCCAAAAGGCATTCAGGTACCCCTCTTCCAACAATTCTGCTGTCCGGTTTTTGATTCTTCCAAAGAATCAAATCCACCTGTCCTCCCGGCAGATTTTTTCCACTGGTTGTATGAAGGTGGTAATGTGCTACCGTATATGGGTCTTCGGGATAATCCGGACCTGCCTGCTGCATATCGTGCATTACATTGAGTATTTCAAACCCATTTGCTTGTAAGCAAGTTTTTGTTTCGTAGCCGTCCGGTCTTGGCGATGCATCGGCTTTCGGTCTTGGATTAAGGTCTCCGGCTATAAAAATGGGTTTATTGTAATTTATTACAACATCTTCTGCTAAAATTGCTGTCACCATTCTTTTATTGTCATCGACATCTGTACTTAAATGGGTAGCAATAACAACAAAATCGTCCCATTGGGCAACGATATAAGCACGTCTTTCGTCACTATCGGCAGAAGGTAATTTGCGCTCTATTTTGTGGGGAGTAACCGACAAAGGCTTTCCCAGCTTAGCTTCATTCCATAATAATGCAATGCCGTAGCTGTAAAAAGGGTCGCCAAAAGGATTTTCAATTTTCATTGTAGTGCACATTTCTCCTTTGAAACCAGTTTCACTTCTCAGTGCATTGAATATACTTTCCCCTTTGACCTCTTGTACGGAAACTATATCTGCTCCGCTTGCTTTGATTACTTTTGCGTGATCACTATGACGGTCTCTATATTTCATTGGTCCCAAGTTACAGGTCATAATGGTTAGATAATTGGACGGATTATCTATTGTTGCTATAAATTCACTTCCTGCTTTGGCATGAAATCCGGGTTTTAACGCAATTTGATTACCTGCGATGTATGATGTTGTTCCTTTACTGAGAACTTGTGTTGATTGTATACTATTTGCCGCTTCATAATTGCCTATTTTTTTGCCTGAAAGAATTTGAGTAGTGTTTTGTGCGTTTACTACACCAAAACACCACACAATCATCATCATTATTATATTTTTTATTTTCATTGTTTTTAAATCTTGTTAAATATAAGAGGTTGTTTGGGACTGTCCGTCATTCCGCGTCAAGCGCGGAAT
>QMCD01000498.1_pt1 | contig 47163 bp, 51 predicted proteins | sample 1821841 | NCBI WGS metagenome assembly QMCD01 (sample SAMN01991225, study PRJNA193472) | Termite gut metagenome, whole genome shotgun sequencing project. | isolation source: worker | host: Macrotermes natalensis
CATTAGGAAATAAAAGAGATAAAAAAAGGAACAATAAAGTTAGGGGGAGCATGGTGAACGATGCATACCGTGCTTACAAGGATAAGCAGAAAAAAGCAAACAGAATTAAAAAAAATAAAACAAGCAGTCCTTTGCTTAATTTTTTCATGTTAATTTCATCGGCAGTTTTCATTATATACTGTATTTATTCAATTATTGACACAAATGTTGAAATAGCCGAGAAAAAAAATGAGCTTAATGAACTGAATGATAAAATACTGCTGCTCGAACTTGAAAATGAAGAGTATGAAAGCATCCTTTATGAGGATGACGACCGTAAGTACAAGGAGTTTATCGCTATTGAAAACCTTGGGTATGCTTATCCTAACGAACGCCGTTTTTATGATACGACAAGAAATTAATACGTGAGGTATATTTAAGTAATATTATTTTATACAGTATAATCTGGATAGAAATAACAGGGTTATTTTTATATATTATAATTTATGAGAGGATTTAAAAGTTTTTTATGCAGTTGGATGTAGGAAAAATTTATGACGGCAAGGTTACGGGTATTACTAAATTCGGAGCTTTTGTTGAACTGGAATCCGGGACGACAGGTATGGTTCATATCAGCGAAGTGGCAAATTCATTCGTCAATGAAATTAAGGACCATTTAACCGAAGGACAAAGCGTAAAAGTCAAAGTCCTTTCTGTTGGCAATGACGGAAAAATATCGCTGTCAATAAAAAAAGCAGCAGAAAATCCGCCTGTACGTAAAGATTTTAAACGTTCTAACGGTAATAATTCCGGCAGCGGACGCCGGTTTGATAACAAGCAGTCAGGCGAACGTAATCCGCAGACGCCCGAAGCCGCATTTGAGGATATGCTCAGTAAGTTTAAACAAAACTCGGACGAACGAATGAGTGATTTGAAAAAAATAATGGATAACAAACGAAGAAGTCCTTCACGCAGAAAATAAAATACATATCTAAAAATGCATATATAACGAGGGGCTGTAACAAAAGTTCCCCAATAAAAAATAGTACACAAAAAACACACCCTGATTTGACTTGAAAAGCCATTTCAGGGTGTGTTTAATACCAATCCCTACCGATTATTTGTGCAATTTGACGAAAGAGAAAGTTTTTGTTACGACCTCTTCCCGTTGTTAATGCTTGATTATTCTGAAACAGCGATGGCTTCGGGGAAAATATTAGTAGTGCTTTCCTGCAGGAATGTCGTATTGACATATCCCTGTATCGTTGCGCCGTCAAGGACAGTAATTGTGGCTGCGGTAACATTTCCTATCATAATAGCGTCGGTTTTGAATTCTGCCTTGCCTCCGCAGTCGACGTTGCCTTTCAGCTTTCCGTTAAGGTCAAGGTACTGGGCTGATATATCGCCTAAAAGCAGGCTGTCCCGGTCAATCTGCACCTGTCCCTTTGAATGGATGCAGCCCTGCATTGAAGCGCCGCTCATTGTTGAATTATTACAGGTAATATCGCCTACGACCTTACCCGATATATTTATATTCTTCGTGATTTTCACATCACCCTTAACACTGCCGTCAATTGTTACGTTTGCATAGGAATTTATATTACCCATAATCACGGTATTACGCGATATGACCGTCGTTTCCTCAGTTTCGAAATATGAGGTTTCAGGCTGTCTTGACGTAAAAGCGGAAGGGGTATATGCTTTCGGCGGCGGCGCTGACTGAGCGGCGCCGTATGATGCGGACTGAGAAGCATATGATACTCCGGCGGAGGAGGCTTCATAGCCTTGGTTTTCATAACCGGAAAAGTCATCCGGCTCGGTTATGTCCCTGCCGCCTTCATCTTTTTCGGATTCAGACGTAAGGGGTCTGCCGAAGGATTTTGCGTTTAAAGGTGTTGCCACATACGGATTCTGAGAAAATTCAGATTCGGGTTTTTCAGAGAGCAAGGCGTCCGCAAGCGGAGTAGAGACGGATTCGGAGCTGTGCTTGGCAGGCTCCAGATATTTATCAAGCTCAGATTTCTTTTTTTTATCCTTAGGCGGCTCGTCACCTACAAAGCCGTCTTTTCTCAAAAGTTCCTTTACAGCCTGATTAAAATTATCCTTAAGGCTCATTTTTAATCATCCCTTTCTGATAGTCAGACATCCGCCGACCTGTTTAATCCAAGATTCCGGTTATATGCATTAATCGTTATAGGAAAATGTAAACGGCTTGACGGTGTTGTCAAGCGGGGCAAAGGTGTAGCCGTCATTTAGAAGCGCGTTTATTATATCCTCAATGGTAGTAACGGTAGTATCCTTCCCTGCGCTGTCGTGAAGAAGGATAACCGCTCGCTTTGACGGATTCAATTCGATTCCGTTCAGGACATTATTGTAAATAGAGGTCCAGGTGGCGTTTTTTGAAGCGTCTTCGCCGCTGACGTTCCAGTCATGATAAACAAATCCTCTTCTGACCACCTCGGCAATTATCTGGGCGCTTATAAACCTGTTGTAATTATTTATACTGCCGCCCGGAAACCTGTATAACTGCGGTTTAATCCCGGTGGCTTCATAAACGGACATATAAGTATTGTTGAAATCCTCAAGAAAAGCTTCAACGCTGCCGTATATTTCCGGATAATTATGTGAAAGTGAATGGAACGCCACAGTATGTCCCCTGCCGGATACTTCTTTCATAATACTGACGGCTTTGTCGTTATATCCGCCGGACATAAAAAAAGTAGCTTTAATACCATAATTGTCAAGTATGTCAAGGATTTCAAGAGTGTTTTCGGAAGGACCGTCGTCAAAGGTAAGATAAACCGTATTTTCAGCTGTTGTAAATGAATCGGGGGCGTCCGCGTAAAGCTCGGGGTACAGTTTAGTATATGACATCGAGGTATCTTCTGTCTCACTGTTTTCTTCCGGCTCGTCATCGTCTGTTTTATAAGTATTTTCAAAAAAACCGTCAACTGCCGAGGTTTCGTTTGAATGAAGAAAATACAATATGTCCTCGGGTGTATAACCCTTTGAACTCAGAATAAGGTATATCTGCTCAAGCGGCGTGTCATCGGGAATGTTAACGGTATCAGGATTGCCGGGTATATCATCGGAAGGATTTTCCTTCCCGGAAACCTCAAAATACCTTACGCAGAAAAACACCGCAAGGGCTGTGGCAATAATAATCCAGCCGATAACAACCGTTAAAATAAGCTTTTTAAAAAATTCAACACTGCCGAAACGCATTTTACTTCCGTTTCCCCGCAGGCAAGTAAACTAATCCGGTATTTATTGACTGCGGCAAATTATTTTTTAGTTTTCATTTATAGTTTTTCATATAGTTTCATATTTATTTTTACGAACGTTTTTTATTTGTGATTAGTATAATAATACACCTTTTTTATTATTCTGTCAACACCATACGAATATTTTCAGCACAAATCATAAAAAAACCGGATGTCTTTGGACATCCGGTAAAATATAACCAATTTAATTATATCCTCCGACCGGGTCGGGAAGGGATTCATAGCCGTCCGTGCCCCTAAGGTAATCCTGCATAAAATTATTGAACGCCTTATATCTGTCGGCCGTGTAACTCTGAACGGGATGGTAATGAACGCTTTCATCCCCTTTTAATGTATATTCAGTTCCGTCAATGGCAAATGTAAAAGTAACCTTTGAATTCGGGTCTATATCAACGGCTTCCTCTTCGCCGGCGGCAAGAGCAATATTGCCCGAAGTTATATCATATCCAAGACCGCACATATCGATAACCCCGAATTCTAGAACAGCGGAATAAATAACCTGCATATCCCTTTGGGGAATTTTAAGTCCGGCTTCTCCGGCGCCGTTTTCAATTAAGTCCTTCTTAACGATACCTTGCTTTGAGTAAATGCCGTCAGGACGTTCCTGAACTATAAAGCTTTCATAAGAAAATTCAAAGTCGTCAGGGCGTTTCGCCGAAGAACCGTACTTCCCCGTCCATATTCCGTTATTTTCAAATATATATTTCTGCCCCGCTATGTAATCAGTCCCGGAGGACATAACCCCGTCCATAGCGAAATGGTACCACTGCCTGTTGATTTTTGCCCAGCCTTTTACCATGCTGCCGCTTTTATAATAATACCGGCTGCCGTTCTTAACGCTTTTTGCCCAGCCGGTGAATGCCGTTCCTTCATTCTCCGTAAATTTATACATCCTGTTGACATTATTGTCATATTTTATTTCATAAAGTCCATAAACACGCTCTCCATCAGGGTCGTAAAAATCCTTGCCGCTGGTTCCCCATCTGCCGTTATCAATAGCGGCGGACACAGGAACGGCTGTTATCATGGAAAACACCAAAACCGACAGTATCATGAGCCTTACAAGCTTATTGATTTTCATTTCCTTAAATCTCCTTTTTATAAAAAAAAACACTCATATATAAAACAAACCAGAGCCGTCATTTTTTACATAGAAGCTAAAAGAAACTTAATTTTGGTTATCTGCACAATTCTGGCTGCATTCATTCAGCATTTTACCCATACATCCGTCAAAAAAATCCGTTATTCTGCTGTCTGCGGCTAAATGTATATGATTCTTAGCTTTGTCATAATCCCCTAAAGCCAGATAAGCCGCTCCCCTCAAAGCCGAAACTGTTCCCAATGCGTATTTATATTCAAATAAGTTTTTATTCCCGAGCTTTGCCTTTTCAAGGACGCTTATACATTCACGGTATTCCTTATGAGCATAATGATAAAGCCCCTTTGCAACCTCAACACGATAATTCCTCTCCATGTGTTGAAAGAACAAAACGGCGGAATTATAAGCATTATCAAATTCGACAATATCGTCCCTGAAAAAACTTATAATCATTTTCTGGCAGTAATAAAACGCTGCATTATATAAATCGCCGGAATCTGCGGCGATATTTTTGATGTAATTAATATCAAGCTTTGAATGGACCTCAGCCGCCTGCGCGGAATTACCGAGCAGGTTATGAGCATTGCAGACCTCAAGCAGGATACGGTCTTTCATAACGCCCCTGCAGTTTTCCATAAGAAAACGGATGTATTCATCGGAAATACCGTATTCGATAAGGATATTCCTCAGCTTTGACTTCATTAACAATGTGGGAGCCCGCAGAATAACGCTTCTTGCACCGCAGAATATAAAGGCAAGGATAAGAGAACCCGCCAGAAGCAGGGGGATAAAAATACCCGCATTGAATTTTTCACCGTTATCAGAAATAAACAGAACACTGAACATCATCCTGTATACAAAACCGGCACAGCAGCCGAGGATAATAAAAATACCCCACCAAACCGCAACTGATTTAAACAATGTTTTTAATCTTGATTTAAAGCTCATATTTATCCCGCTTTCAAAGCAGCCGGTAATTTCCGGCCGGATCCGGCTAAGTTTATCAGCCCTCTTTCGGAATTGAACGCAGGAGAGCTGTTCCCGCCCTATTCAGTTCGTTTCAGTTCGTTTTGCATATCGCTGATAAGCTCAGCGATATCGCCGCCGCTATATTCGGAGCCGTCCCAGATTTTATGCGCGGCAACCGCCTGCCAGACAAGCATAGACATCCCTCCTGCCGAAGGAATATTATTTTTTTCAGCGATACCCATCAGTTTTGTAACATCGGGATTATAAATCACGTCAAAAACGCTTTTGCAGTTTTTGATTACGGCTTCGCTTACGGGGCATTCGTCATTATGAGGATACATTCCGACGGGAGAAGCGTTGACAAGCAGGTCAAAGCTGCCGTTTATTCCTATGTTTGCAATGACCTCAGCCTTCGCCGCCGTATTGAGCTTCAGATTTTCATTGATGAATATTTGCGTTTCCTCAATAAAATCCGGAAGAACGGCAACGGTAAGCTCCGCTCCGCGCAGAATCGCTTCAACAGCCGTCATCCTCCCGGCTCCTCCGCACCCGACCTGCAGAACCTTCCCCCCCAGGGAAAAATTATTTGTCTCCAAAGCACGCAGAAAACCGTAACAATCAGTATTATAGCCTGTAATAATTCCGCCGGAACCGGAAACGCAGTTCACTGAATTATACCTTTCGGCGGATTCGTCAAGCTCATCAATATATCTGATTATATTAACCTTATGCGGAATCGTAATATTATATCCGTCCAGGGAATTAAGCATCGGAATATTAACGGAAAGCTCCTCGGAGGGTATTTCGATAAGCTCATATGAAAAATCATCATACCCTGCCAGTTTAAAAAGGCGTTTATGGATTTGCGGCGACAACGAATGCTTAAGAGGGTATCCGAGCAATGCATACTTTTTCATTTTTAACAGTCCCCTAATATATAATAAATTATTTCAATATTTCAACGGCTTTTTCCAGTGTTTTGATATTTTCTATATTTACGGCGTTAACACCCTTAAGCGTTTTCCTGACAAGCCCCGTGAGGACTTTACCGGGTCCCAGCTCGACAAAGTCGGTATACCCTGATTTTTCCATATTTTCCAGCTCGGAAACAAACCGGACGGGGGATATAATATGCATTGCCAGCATATTCTTTATATCGCTGAAATCAGTTAATTCGCCCCCGGTAAGGTTGGAAAAAAACTTTGCGGACGGCTTTTTGAACTTAAAACCGCCTATCCCCCTCAAAAATTCATCGGCGGCGGATTCCATGAGCTTTGAATGGAACGCGGCGGAAACATTGAGCATAACGGTTTTAGCCCCAAGCCCGGCGCATTTCTCCGCCGCGCTTGATACGGCTTCTTTTTCACCAGCGATTACTGTCTGAACAGAAGAATTGTAATTAGCCGGAGCCGCATACCCGTTCGTTCCGGCGCAGACTCTTTCAATCTCGGAAACCCCGATTCCTATAACGGCGCACATCGCGCCATCAGAATTTTCAGCGGCTTTCTGCATTGCCGCCGCCCTGAGCTTTATTATTTTAAACCCGTCTTCTGCCGACAGCATACCGGAAGCAACCATTGCGGCATATTCGCCCAGCGAATGACCGGCGACGGCGGAAAATTCAATGCCGCTGATTCTGGCGGCTTCAAAGGCGGCAAGCGAACAAGCCATAATGGCAGGCTGGGAAATTTCCGTACGCGAAAGCTCTTCTTCCGTGCCGTAAAAGCTTTTTTCGGCAAGGTCAAAGCCTAAAATATCGCTTGCCGCCGAATATATTTCTTTTACCCCCGGATATTTTTCAAAAAGCTCCCTGCCCATTCCTGAATACTGGGAACCCTGACCTGAAAATAAAAACACTGTATTTCTCATAAAGCTTTTCTCCGTATTAAGTTAGTTGAATTATTTATATCCGGAAAGAATAAATTTCCTTTTACAAATGAAATTATAACATATTAAACTTAAATAGTCAAAATAAATTATTAAATTTTATTGACAAGTCGGAAAAAAAATATTACAATAACATTATGTGCAATTTACCAGTAAAAACATCCTGAGGGGACGGTGAAATAATTTGTTCGGTATTAATATCAAAGGAACCGGTCAGTATCTTCCGGAGCTGACTGTCGGCAACAATATGCTTTCCGGTATAATGGATACAAGCGACGAATGGATTCTGACCCGTACCGGAATGAGCCGCAGACATTATTCGGACGGGGAAGCCGCATGGGAGATGGGAGCCTTCGCCGCGAAAAAAGCGGTTTTAAAATCAGGAATTGACCCCAAAGAAATCGGTCTTGTCATTACTTCCACAATAACCCACGATTTTAATACCCCAAGCGCCGCATGCCTTATTCAGAATGAAATAGGGACCAAGGGGGCTGCGTTTGACGTGGGAGCGGCTTGCTCGGGATTTATATATGCCCTTGATACGGCAAAAAGATTTCTGCAGACTGACGATAACCTTAAATACGCCCTTGTTGTCGCAAACGAGCGGCTTTCAGCCATAACCGACTTCAATGACAGGTCTACGGCGGTTCTTTTCGGCGACGGAGCGGCGGCTTTCGTTGTTGAACGCTCCGATAAGCTTTACAGCTCTTATTTAATGTCGGACGGAAGCGGCGGCAAGTACCTTTATGCGAAGAAGCCTGCCGGTACTCATCCTTTTTATAAAGGAAGCCGGAAAAATCCGTCGGCGGATTTTCCTATGGAAACAGGGTATGTGATTCAGGATGGCAGGGCAGTTTATAAGTTCGCGGTAAACGCCCTTTTTGAATCGGCGCAAAAAGCGGCGGATTCCGGCGGAATAGGCCTTGACGCAATCGACTGGTTTATCCCGCATCAGGCTAACCTGCGTATTATAGAAACCGCCGCTAAAAATATGAATATCCCTTTGGATAAATTTATAATAAATATAAAGGAAACCGCAAACACCTCGGGGGCGACAATCCCAATCGCATTTGACAGCGGCGTTAATGACGGCAGGATAAAACGCGGGGATAAATGCTGTCTGGTGGGATTCGGCGCGGGGCTTACCTCGGGGGCGGTTGTTATTGAATATTGAAATTTGGGCGCTTTTAGTAGTTAGAAAATAGTTGTTAGTGGTTAGTTTTCGGATATGGGGTTCATACCTTCTTCCTTACTCCTTACCCCTCATTCCTCTGTAGCGGTATACCGCCATTGTTAATTTTAACTGTTAATTGGTAGAAGGTGAGTATGCTGGATTATAATAATTTTTATCATGCAAGCAATATTGGAAACCTGACGGAATTATTACCCTTATCGAACGCAAAGGACAGCGGTGAAAAGGTATGTTATTTTACTCCTGTGAAAGCATATGCAGTTTTTTATCTGCGTGATAAAGAAATAAACCATGTGACCTGCAGCGTGACTGATAAAGGAATTACCGTTTACCGCGAACAGTTCCCCAGCCAGCTAAAGAAAACTTATCAGGGCAGAAGCGGTTATTTATATACCTGCAAAAACAATAATAATATAAAACAGGCACACACAGACGGAATATGGACGTCAGTTCAGCCTGTGGCTGTCTCATCGGTGTGTTATATAGAGGATGTTTATGCTGAAATACTGGAAAGGGAGAAATCAGGAGAGGTTCAAATAATCCGTTATGAATCTCTTTCCGATGGACAAAAGCGGGAAAATGCTGAGGTTATCAAAGATTTCATCATACAAAGGGGTTTTTTAACCGCCGGCACTCCCCAAGCCCGCTTTTTTAATGAAAACTATCCGCAGGCATGGGAAGAAGCCGAAAAAAGTGTGCTTATATAAAAAGATTTAAAAGACTCTGAATAGAAAGGATTTATCTATATGTCAAAAACGGCAATTATCACCGGTTCGTCAAGGGGAATAGGAGCGGCAATTGCCCTTCGCCTTGCCGAAGACGGCTTTAATATCGCGCTTAACGATTTGAACGCCGGGATGTTTGAGAATAACGGTATTGTGTATAAATGCAGAGAATTCGGCGTAGAGGCTGAAATTTTCTGCGCCGACGTTTCTGTATATGACGAATGCGAAAGCCTTGTAAAAGCTGTGAAGGAACGTTTCGGGACAATAGACGCCCTTATAAATAATGCAGGCATAACGAGGGACGGGCTAATGGCGAGAATGCCGGAGGAACAGTACGATTCGGTCATAGCCGTGAACCAGAAAAGCGTGTTTAATATGATGAAGCATACCGGGAATGTCATGCTCAGGCAAAAATCGGGCAGAATAGTTAATATAGCCTCCGTCGCGGGGCTTTACGGCAACCCGGGTCAGATTAATTATTCGGCTTCAAAAGCCGCCGTAATAGGCATGACAAAGACCGCCGCGAAAGAGCTTGGCAGCAGGGGCATTACCTGCAACGCGGTAGCTCCGGGCTTTATTCAGACCCCCATGACCGATAAGCTCACGGACGAACAGAAAAGCCGGATGCTTGAACAGGTTGCAATGAAGCGTTACGGCACGGTTGAGGAAGTTGCCGGGGTGGTTTCATTCCTTGTTTCGGACAGCGCCTCCTATGTAACGGGACAGACCATTGAAATTTCGGGCGGACTCAGTATGTAGGCGCGAAGCGTAAGGAATGAGGAGTAAGGCGGAAGGGAAAGGGTTTAGGCGTAAGGCGTGAGGAATGAGGTGTACTGACCACTGACCTCTGACAACTAAAATTAGTATTATAATGGAGTTTTATAATGAAAAGAGTTGTGATTACGGGCATGGGTGTTGTTTCGCCCGTCGGAAACAGTTTAAGCGAATTCCGGAGCAGCATAAAAGCCGGAAAACACGGTTTTTCCCTGCTTGACGAAAGTATTGTCAGAAAGGATTTTGAAGTTAGAATCGCCGCGCAGGTTAAAGGCTTTACAGGAGAAAAATATTTCGACAAAAAGGAACTTAAAAGGATAGACCGGTTTACTCAGTTCGCGGTGACGTCGTCGCTTGACGCCATTGCCGACAGCGGCTCTGATTTCAGGGATATTGACCCTTTCCGCGCCGGGGTAATTTTCGGCGTCGGCATAGGCGGGCTGAAGCTTACTCTGGACGAGCATTCAAAGTATCTCGAAAAGGGTCCGAACCGTATTTCCGTATTTTATGTCCCGATGATGATAGGTAATATGGCTGCCGGTACGATTTCCATGAAAACAGGCTTTAAGGGCGATAATTACTGCACAACCACAGCCTGTGCGTCTTCTACCCACGCTGTCGGCGAAGCCTTCCGTAAAATCAAGGACGGCTACCTTGACGTCTGTATAGCGGGCGGCTCGGAATCATGCGTCAATGAATTTGCTTTAGGCGGATTTAACAATATGAAAGCCCTGTCCCGTTCGGACGACACCGACCGGTGTTCAATACCGTTTGACGCGGAAAGGAACGGTTTTGTTCTCGGCGAAGGAAGCGGAGCCTTAATCCTTGAGGAGCTTGAACACGCAAAAGCCAGGGGAGCAGAAATTTATGCCGAAATAGCGGGCTACGGCGCTACCTGCGACGCTTATCACATGACGTCCCCGTCGCCGGAAGGCGTTGCCGCGGGCTATGCGATTATGCATGCTTACAAGGAAGCTGGGTTAAACCCCGAAGATATTGATTATATAAACTCCCACGGCACTTCGACGGGGCTTAATGACAAATATGAAACTATTGCCATAAAGAATGCCCTTGGCGACGAATGCGCCCGAAAGGTAGTCATAAACTCTACAAAATCCATGACGGGGCATCTCCTCGGAGCTGCGGGAGCCGTTGAAACTATTGTCACAGCGCTTTCATGCAGGGAGGATTTTGTTCACCGGACTATAGGCTTTAAAATCCCCGACCCCGACTGCGATTTGGATTACTGCGTTGATAAAAACCGTAACATCATAGTTAATGCGGCTCTGACGAACAACCTCGGGTTCGGAGGTCATAATGCCGCTTTATGCCTGAAAAAATATACAGGATAATTTTTGTGTGCCGGGTAGAATAATTTTATATCTTGAAAGGATAGTAATTCATATGGAAAAAATATTATATGATGAGATTAATATGGAAACAATTGAAACGCTTGCTAACATCGTTAAAAACAATGATTTAGGTGAAATCACAATTACCGAAGGCGACAGAATCATTACTGTAAAGGGGAAAAATTTTACACCCGTGCTTCAAACAGGGACTCCTTTTTCAGCCGGTTCTTCACCTGTGTCTCTTCTTCCCGCTGCCGAAGCCGGACAAAATCCCGTTGCCGCGGCGGTTCAGTCTGCTGTGGGAAATATTGTTAAATCCCCCATTGTGGGTACGTTTTACGCCGCTTCTGCTCCGGATAAACCGCCCTTCGTGAGTATCGGCCAAAGAGTAAGAAAAGGCGATGTACTGATGATAATAGAATCAATGAAGCTGATGAATGAGGTTCAGAGCGATTATGACGGCGTCGTAAAGGACATACTTATTAATAACGGCGACGCGGTTGAATTTGACCAGCCGATTATGATTATAGGAAGTTAATGCCGGGGTATAACGATTTTCTTTTACTGCCGGATGTGTATTATAATGATGATATGTAAAACCAAATACCCTGTGCTTTTCGTTCACGGACTAGGCTTCAGGGACAGAAAATGGATTAACTACTGGGGGAGAATCCCCAAAGCGCTTATAAAAAACGGAGCCGAAATTTTTTACGGCGGTCAGGACGCCTGGGGAAACATTGAGGACAATGCCGTAACCATAAGAAATAATCTTTTAAGAGCGTTAAAAATATCAGATACTGATAAAATAAATATTATTGCCCATTCAAAAGGCGGTCTTGACGTGCGTTTTATGATAAGCCGCTACGGTCTTGAGGAGAAAATAGCTTCCGTTACCACAATATCAACTCCCCACAACGGTTCTAAAACAATGGATTATCTTTATAATTCATTAAATCCGGCTATTAAGTTCACTGCGTTTTTCGTAAATATATGGTTCAGGATATTAGGCGATAAAAAACCTGATTTTTATAACACCTGCAGGGAAATGACCACGGACTGCTGCATGGAATTCAATAAGAAATACGAAGCTAATGATAATTTTTACCGTCAAAGCTATGCAAGCCTGATGAAAAACAGCCTGTCGGATATTCTTTTCGTACTTCCTCATTATATAATTAAGAAATTTGACGGTGAAAACGACGGAATAGTCGGCATAAATTCAACTGTCTGGGGTGAATTCAGGGGCGTGTTCAGAGGAAAGAAAAACCGCGGTATTTCCCATGCCGATATTGTGGATTTCCGCCGCATGAATTTTCAGGGTACCGACGTCCGCCTTTTTTATATTGATATTGTCAGTGGTCTTAAAAATATGGGATATTAGTAAGTATTTGAAAGGAAATTATAACAATGCCGTTATATAACAAAGAACAGATTATGGAAATTATTCCGCACCGGGACCCGTTTCTGCTTATCGATGAAATAGAGGAGCTTGAACCGGGAAAACGATGTGCTGCGGTAAAATATATTAAGGAAGACGATTTCTGGTTTAAAGGGCATTTCCCTGATTATCCTGTCGTTCCCGGCGTGCTTATGGTTGAAATGCTTGCTCAGGCAGGCTGCGCCGCTATGCTCACGCTCCCCGAAAACAAAGGAAAAATCGGCTTTTTCGGCGGTATAAGGGAGGCAAAGTTCCGCCGTCAGGTTGTCCCGGGGGATACTTTGCGTCTTGAAGTTGAAATTATAAAGGTTAAGGGTTCGGTCGGTATAGGAAAGGGTATTGCTGCCGTGAACGGCGAAAAAGCCGTATCGGCGGAAATCACCTTTGCTTTGAAATAATACATTACTATGAGGTTTTTATAATGTTTGATAAAATACTTATCGCCAACAGGGGCGAAATAGCGGTACGTATAATCCGCGCCTGCCGTGAGCTGGGCATAAAAACCGTAGCGGTGTTTTCAGCAGCCGACAAGCCGGCTCTTCACGCTCATATAGCTGACGAATCGGTTTGTATCGGTCCTGCAGCTACAAAAGACAGTTACCTTAATGAAAAGAATATTCTTTCGGCATGCGAAATAACAGGGACTCAGGCTATACATCCGGGGTTCGGCTTCCTTTCCGAGAACGCTTCCTTTTCCCGCAACTGCGCTAAATGCGGTATAAATTTTATAGGGCCCTCGCCGGAATCAATAGAAATGCTTGGTGACAAGGCGTCGGCAAAGGTTGCAATGAAAAATGCCGGAGTACCCGTTATTCCCGGTTCCGACGGCTCTGTGAAAAGCCTGGAGGAAGCTGTTCGCCTTGCCGAGGATGAAATAGGCTTTCCTCTTATGGTAAAAGCGTCGGCAGGCGGAGGTGGGCGGGGCATACGGATTGTCGAACGGATTGAGGAACTGGAAGGACAAATCACAGCCGCCAAGCAGGAAGCACTGAGCTTTTTCGGCGACGACAGCATTTACATGGAAAAGTTCATTATAAACCCCAAGCATATTGAGTTTCAGATTATTGCGGATAAACATGGCAATATAGTTCATTTAGGCGAACGCGACTGTTCAATGCAAAGGCGCAACCAGAAAATCCTTGAAGAGACGCCGTCGCCCGTGATGACCCCCGAACTGCGTGAAAAAATGGGTGAAGCCGCCAAAGCGGCGGCTAAGGTCTGCGGATATTACAATGCGGGAACAATAGAGTTCCTTGTCGATTCCGAAAGCGGGAATTTCTATTTTATGGAGATGAATACCCGTATTCAGGTTGAACATCCCATAACGGAATGCGTTACCGGCATTGACCTTGTCAAAACACAAATCAGGATTGCGAACGGCGAAGTCCTCCCATTTAAACAGGAGGATATTGCTATGAACGGTCATTCAATAGAATGCCGTATAAACGCCGAAAGTCCGGAGCATAATTTCCGTCCCAGCCCCGGCAGAATAAATTCGCTTAATATTCCCGGGGGACCGGGTATCAGGATTGACGGAGCCGTTTATCAGGGATATACCATAACTCCGTATTATGACAGCATGATTGCCAAGCTGATTGTTCATGCCCGGAACCGTGAGGACGCAATAATGAAGATGAAATGGGCGCTTGCCGAATTTATTGTCGAGGGCGTCGATACAAACATTGATTTCCAGCTTGACTTAATCCGCGACCCCGTTTTTGAAAACGGAAATTATGATATAGGGTATCTGGGGCGTAAAATGAAATCATTAAAAGATTAGATTTATGTAATATAAGGCTTATATTTGCATATATTTCTTATGTATACTAATGATGACAAGCTGAACGGCATATTCTTTAATACTGGCGGCTTTGTCCTGAAAAGACGTTCTGAAAGGCTGGTAATTATTATGGCGGAAAAAAAGAAATGTCCGTTATGCGGAGGAAAAGTTTTTCTTGAATACTGTGAAGACTGCGGATTCAGAATAGTCGACGAGAGCAGCTTGGGTTCTTTGTATAATTATGAACCCTCCGATTACAGAACCGAAGATTCAGAAGAAACCGTCAGGGAAATTCAAGGTACTGCGGCGGAAGAGATTTATCCTGTCCGCAGTGAAAACCCGGTGCGGAACATTGCAGCAGCCCCGTTCACAGACGCTTTTGAAGAACGGGATAAAGGCGGCGAAGCTTATGGCAATAACGATAAAATACCTATTGACTTCGATAAGCTGAAGAATAATGCTAAAAATGAAAGCATATTTAATGAAAACCCGTATAAAAATACGGAATTCCGGCAAAATCAGAACAGCGGTTATGATAAATCAGGAATTGCCGGGTTTATCAGAAGCGAATGGTGGAAACTGATTATAATATTTGCCTTAAACTTTTTCGGAATAATAGCAGGGCTTTTCTTTTTAAACAGTTATAAGCTTAACATTAATAAAAACCCATATAACAGTGAATATATAAAATATATGAAAATTGCTGTCATTATCAGTATATTACTGAATCTTTTCAGATTTATATAATGAGTACGGAACAGACAAGTCTGTTTCCCTGTGCGTAAAAAGCAGAGCTTTTTACGCAATGTGTTAAACGGCGGCGTCTGATTAAATCCCTTAAAACGGGTAAATAAAGCGGTAAAGAGGTGATTTTTATGATGGAAGATTTATTGAACATGGTCAAAACACGGTTTAACGCCAGTTCTTCTGATGATACGGCGGTTAAGCATGAAAAAAAATCCAAGGTTGAAGTCCCTGCCGACCTGCTTTTTAAATGTCCCAGATGCTCCGGCGTTGTTATGACGGACGAGTTTATTAAGAATTTGAAGGTATGCCCAAGCTGTAATTATCATTCGAGAATTACAGCTCCTGAACGTATAAGGCTTATTGCCGACAAGGAAAGCTTTATTGAATTTGACGCGGGAATGCTCAGTAAAAACCCGATTGATTTTCCTGATTATAAAAGCAAGCAGGAGGCATTAAGGGCTTCGACAGGCTTGAAGGACGCTATTGTCACGGGCGAATGCACCATACGCAGGGAACGCTGCGTCATAGGCATAATGGATTCGCGTTACATGATGGCTTCAATGGGGAGCGTCGCCGGCGAAAAAATCACCAGAGCCTTTGAATTTGCGGCTGAGAACAAACTCCCTGTTATAATGTTCACCGCCTCGGGGGGAGCCCGGATGCAGGAGGGTATCGTTTCGTTAATGCAGATGGCTAAAACAAGCGGCGCCGCCGCAAGGCATTCCGAAGCGGGACTTTTGTACATCACGGTTATGACCGACCCGACTACCGGCGGCGTAACGGCTTCCTTTGCGTCGCTAGGCGATATTATAATCGCCGAACCCAAGGTACTTATCGGCTTTGCCGGACGCCGCGTTATTGAAAGCACTATCAAGCAAAGGCTTCCAGAGGATTTCCAATCCGCCGAGTTCATGCTGGAGCATGGTTTCGTGGATATGATTGTTGAACGTAAATCCATGAGACGCACCATTGCTCATTTACTTAAGCTTCACAAACCGCAGGTAACATGTGTAAAAGAATAATTTTACGTAAAAAACTTTTTCCGGTTGTACCCGACGCGTAAAATTTAATATAAATATAGTAAACATCATAGTACCTCGTAACATTTAAAAGTTTATAAATAATTAAAACCATACCGCCGCAGGCGGTATACAGCCGTTTTAATTATTAATTATTAATTGGTGCCAGAATCTAACCGCCGCTTTTACGGCGGGAATGGAGTTATAAATGGAACAGATTCACAGGCTTTCACCATGGGAGCGTATGGAAATAATACGGCATAAGAACCGTCCTACCGTTAATGATTATATACCTGCCATCTTCGATGAATTTATCGAAATGCACGGCGACAGGCTTTACGGAGACGACCGCGCCGTAAAAGGCGGGGTTGCAAGCTTGAACGGTATCCCCTGCACGGTAATAGCCGAAGTTAAGGGACGGAATATCAATGAGAATAAAGAGACGAACTTTTCGATGCCCCATCCGGAGGGATACAGGAAGGCACTGAGGCTTGCAAGGCAGGCTGAAAAATTCAACAGACCCGTTATTTGCTTTATTGACACACCCGGGGCATTCTGCGGTATAGAAGCCGAGAAGCGCGGACAGGGCGAAGCCATCGCAAAAAACCTTATGGAATTTATGAAGCTGCGTACCCCGGTGATTTCTGTCGTGCTTGGCGAAGGCGGAAGCGGAGGCGCTTTGGCGCTTGGGGTATGCGACGAGCTTGCCGTGCTTGAAAATTCGCTTTATTCGGTAATATCCCCACGCGGATTTGCTTCAATTCTGTGGAAGGACCCGTCAAAAGAAAAAGAAGCCTGCAATATTATGCATATAGTTGCCGAAGATATGGTTGAACTTGGTGTTGCTGAGCATATTATTAAGGAACCTTCCGGCGGCGCTCATAATGATATTGGCAAATCTGCTGAAAACATCAAAGAATATTTGTTAAATTCGCTGAAAAAAAAATGTGCAATAAATATTGACGTTTTGCTGAATGAACGTTATACTAAGTTTAGAAAAATAGGCGAGTTTGAAGAATAGTTAATTCAGTGTTTTTAAGTTATAAGGACTAGGGTGTGTTCGAATATTAGCAATGTGGATAAAAACGAGTGATTTTTGTACGCGACGCAGGCACCGGCAAGTGCAAAAATTACAGAAAACCCCAGGTGGTTTTCAGAATTTTTAAAGCAGCGCAGGGATAAAAAATCACTATTTATGTGCATATTGATGATTTTCGAACACACCCTATTGTTTTTATATATAAATAACGGAACGGAGGCAGAATAAATGATTTTTGATAAAGTAAAGGGCATTATTGTCGAGCAGTTTGACATTGATGAGGATAAGGTTACTCTTGGCGCTAATATACAGGATGATATCGGCGCTGATTCCCTCGATATTGTTGACCTTGTTATGACTCTCGAAGAAGAGTTTGACATTGAAATTCCTGACGACGCTGTTGAAGGCATAAAAACAGTCGGCGATATTATTAAATTTATTGAAGACAATCAATAAACTTCAAAAAATGAAAAAGCAGTGAAGACTGAGGGCTGACCCTTAATACTCACTGCTTTTTTCTATCTCTCTATCTCATAAGCGTAGGCTTTGTAGCGGCTCGGATTTCCATAATACCGTTCTCCGTATGAAAAAAAACAGTACGCCCGAAATTTGAACCCGTTTCATCCGCTAAAATACGGATTTTGAAATTATTAAGGATTTGCTTTACGGAATTGACATTTCTTTCCCCGATATTAAAAATTGACGAACTAACGCTGAACATCTGAGCGCCTCCGGCAATTTTAGCTGTCATTTTACTGACCGAAGCTCCCTTTAGGTTCATAACCTTAATAAGCTCGGTGATGCCCGTATCGGCATACCGTCTCAGGTTGTCAGTGGGCGAGGATGCTTCTTTGCTGGACGGCAGCATAATATGCGCAAGCCCGCCGATTTTTTTTTCGGCGTCATAAAGGCAAATTCCAACGCATGAACCGAGAGCATATGTAACAAGCGTGTCATTATCGCGACCTACGTTCAAATCTGCAATTCCAATTGTAATAGGTTTACCCATTATAATTCAACTCCCAGCTTTGAAAATAGTGTCTCAAGAGCGCCCATTTCCGGAACCAGAATCATATTGCTCTTTATTTTATTGTTTTTATCGCCGAGTAAGAAACAATCGTCAATGAACAGCACCTTATTTCCGATGCGCGCAAAATGGATAGCCGGAACGCTGAGAATAGCGCCTGCCATGTCAACGGTCATATTCGGAACTGAAATATCAATCGCAAGACCGGTCAGGGATGATAACGCATTGATATAAGAAGCTGAAAGTATATTGCCTACTTCTGAAATAAAAGAAGTCTCCATTTCATTCATATTAAAAATATCTTCAATTTCAGTCCCGAAAATCGAGGATGTCATACGGCTGGCAAATGAATGCTGCAGGATATAAAGCATCATGCCGCTGATTTCCCCGTGAATATCGACAAGCATACCAATAACTATGTTTTCGGGACCGCCCACAAAGCTTACGGCATCGTCAAAGTCAAGAAGCTTAACCACCGGAACGGTAATATCGGTTTCGCAGTTAAGAAGTCCGGCAAGCGCGCTTGCGGCATTGCCCGAACCTATGTTGCCTATTTCCTTTAAAACATCAAGGTGCATATCCTGAAGCTGGTCTACATTTTTTATTCCCATAAATAAATCCGTTCCTTTCGGCTAACCTAATGCATGAATTAATCAGGAAGCATATGAAATATTCTGTTTATATTAATTTTAAGTTAAATACAGGTAATTATTCAGTTATATAAAAAAATTAAGGTTTACTCTATTGCTATTTAAATTAATTCCTCAGGTTATTAACCTCACTGCCAAGCTGGTCATGAATTTTAAGCAGGCTTATGTTAAGCTGAAAAGCTCTCTGGTACTCGATTACCTTAGACATCTCATTTGCGACGTTAGTGGAGGAAGCTTCAATAAAACCCTGCTTTAAAACGACATCCTCATTTGCTCCTGCCTCGCCTGAGGATTCGTTTGCCTCAAAATAATTTGAACCGTTCTGGTCTAAACCGTAAGGATTCTCGAAGGTATAAGTACCCACCATGTCCCTCAGAGCGGTAAAATCTATAGTGTCGGTATCGGGTATAAACGGTACGGTAATACGGTTCCCCTCATTGTCCAGGATAAAACCGCCGCTGTTGTCGCAAAGCTGCCAGACGCCTTCTTCGGTTTCGGTTATATTAAATGAACCGTCCTTTGTGTAAAGAACCTGCCCGAATTGATTTTCAACGGCAAAAAAGCCGTCATTCATCGCCGCGAAATCCAGCATCCTCCCCGTTTCACGGACAGCGGACTGTTCAAACATCAGGTCGGTTTTGTCGACCCTTGTTCCGTGTCCTGTATGAACTCTGTCATTAACGCCTCTTTCGGTATACATCAGGTCGGAAAAAGATGCCCGGGACGCCTTAAAACCGTTTGTATTAACATTAGCCATATTATTTGCCGTGACATCCAAAGCCTTCTGATAACTGAAAATCCCTGACGAAGACGTATGTAAACCTATTTTAGCCATAACTGTACCCATTCCTTTCCGGATATTCTGTCCGTCGGGACAAAATTCTTAGAACCTGTTCCCATAGGGAAAATGTATAGATTTCCGAGTATAATTTTATTGGATAATAGGCAAAAATCCGCAGACAGGCTGTCGCCTTTCAAGGATTTTTAACGCTGTATCCGATAAAATTTACCGAAAAGATACCGAAAAGATATGTGTTTATGCCTATGGGAACGGGTTCTTAATTCCCGCTTGAAAACTCAACTTCTTCAGATTCTGACAGGGGTTATATATCATTACTGTATTTTAGCAAGGTCGTTTGCGGCAATCTGATTAATCGAATTGAAAATTTTCAAAGCGGTAACGCATGAATTATATACGCCCTGAGCATTCATTACCTCAACCATTTCCTTTGACACATCCACATTAGAGCGTTCAAACCATCCCTGCATAACGGAATAATTATATCCTTCGGGAATATTGCCCGCTTGTTCGCCGTTATACGGCCTTATAAGGTTATCCCCGACCTTTTCGGCGTCTTCATTCTCATCAAGGTATGTCAGACCCAGATTTATAATCCTTCCGTCCGCGGCTGTAATAACGCCCTGACTTGATACGGTAAAATCAGAAGTTCCGAGCTGGATTTCATTGCCGGCGTCGTCAAGGACGCGTCCCGACGAACCGAGCGAAAGATACCCCTGGGCGTCGAGGCTGAACTGACCGTTCTTTGTCAGGAGGGCTTCACCTGTCCTGCGTTCGGAAATATTGAAATAAACACTTCCCCTTATTGCCATATCAAGCCGGGAATTTGTATTTTCAAAGGTACCCTGCTGTAAATCGGTATGTGTGTTTTCAATCGTCCTGTAACGGATAGTACCCGTATCCTCCATCCTGTTCCTGATAAGAAGCAGTTTTTCAGCGAACGTAGTGGGTATCGCTGTGTCGGCTTTATAACCGGCGGTTCTTACATTGGCAATATTGTTTGTCTTAACGTCAATAATACGCTGTTCGTTAATTATTCCGTTTGCGGCAGTATAAAAACCTCTTAGCATAAAAATCAGCCTTTCTTATCAGTAATTATTAATTATACGGAATTCATATAGTCCGACATATACCTTTTCAGCTTTATAACAGCTCCCGAATGAATTTGGGAAACCCTTGACTCGGAAACCTCAAGAACCCTGCCTATATCGGAAAGCCTGAGCTGTTCGTAATAATAAAGAGTAACTACAAGACGCTCCCTTTCGGTCAGGGATTCAACCGCTTTAGCCAGGTACTCAATTTTTTCGCGGTGATATATACCCGCTTCCGACGACCAGACGCCGTCAGCCGACGCTTCGTCCGGAATATCGAAATCGACGCTGCTTACCATTTCCTCAAAGGACAGCATATGAGCCGCAGACGCCTGAGCCGAATAGCTCTCAAGCTTACCGACGGGGAGCTTCATAAAATCGGCAAGCTCAGCCGGCGTAGGCTCTCTGTCAAGCTTATTGAACAGCTCCGAATAGGCTATGTCATATTCCCTTACGAACCTCCTTATATTACGCGGGATAATATCCTGTTTTCTTATATAATCAATGACGGCGCCCCGTACCTTAATTGAAGCATAGGTTTCAAATTTTACGTTTTTGCCGGTATCATAGCTGTCTATCGAATTCATAAGCGCAATTACCGCTTCGTTTATTATATCATCCGTATCCGCATATTTCAGATACATATTGCGGGTGGAAACAGCCGCATATTTCACGATATTCATGTATGCGAGAACGACTTCGTTACGCAGAGCCTTATTGCCCGTGCTTTTATAACGCAAAAGAAGCTCTGATTTCTGTTCGGATGACAGCTCGGACATAATGCTCACCCCTTTACTAAGGATTTTGGTTTCAGTTTAGTATCGGAGGAAACAGTATTTTTATAAAGCTGACCCCCTTGTTTAATCCGCCGCTTATACAGCGACGTTTCCGACAGCCTGAATTTGTACCGAATTGTCAATCTCATTGAACGAAAGCACTGTTATATTAGGAATGAACTGGTCAATCAGCTTCTTAAAGTATATTCTCACAATAGGCGAAGTCAGTACAATAGGCACGGGAACAACATCCTTAACACGTTCAATCTGTTCGTTAAGCGACGTTATAAGCTGCTGAATCGCCTGCGGTTCCATAGCCAGATATGAACCCTGCTCCGTTTTTTTGACCGAAGCGACAATCTTGTTTTCCGATTCGGTATCAAGGGTAAGAACCCGGATTTGCCCTCCGTCCTGAAAACGGCGTGTTATAGTTCGTTTTAAAGCCTGACGGACATATTCGGTAGTAATGTCGACATCCTTCATAGTATGCTGGTTGTCGGCAAGGGTTTCTAATATCGTCTGTAAATCCCTGACAGGAATTCCCTCGCGCAAAAGCAGGCATACTACCTTCTGAAGATAGGCGACCGTTACTATATTGGGTATAATATCGTCTACAATAGTCTGGTTTGTCTGTTTAAGGTTATCAAGCATAGTCTTTATATCCTGTCTTGATATAAGCTCATGGGCATATGTTTTTATTATTTCTGAAAGATGGGTGACGATAACGGAAGTCGGGTCGACGAGGGTGTAACCGGCAATTTCCGCCTGAAGCCTTTCCTGCTCGGGAATCCATTTAGCAGGGATGTTAAAGGCAGGTTCAACTGTGTCGATACCGTCAATCTCGCGAATAATGCTTCCGGAATCAAGGGCCAGATAATGGTCCATCAGGATTTCTGCCCGGGCTACAATTTCACCTTTTATTTTTATAACATACTGATTGGGATTAATGTGGTCATTGTCCCTCATCCGGACGGAAGGGAAAACAATCCCCATATCCATGGCAAACTGCTTTCTGAAAATTACAACCCTCTCGATAAACGTACCACCTACCTTTTCGTTGGCAAGCGGGATCAGGCTGTACCCGAATTCCATTTCAATCGGTTCTACGTTTAAAAGCTTGTAAACATTATCGATATCTCTGTAATACTCCATTTCGGAAAGCTCCTGCTGACTCTCCGCCATTTCCTGAGCCGTAAGCAGGTCGGAAGGGGCAAAGGCGGCTCTTTGAGTACGCATCAGCAGTATCCCCAGGGAAATCAAAGCCGTACCGAGAATTATAAGCTGTATTTTCGGGAACCCCGGAAGAAATACCATAATAAGCATAACGGCTCCGGCAATAATCATAACAGTCGGCTGGGATGAAAACTGTTTCCTGAAATCGTCGCTGAGCGTTTCCTGGGAAGAGGCACGGGTTACAATCATACCCATAGCGGTGGAAATAAGCAGCGCGGGTATCTGCGCGCAAAGACCGTCGCCGACGGTAGCGATTGAATATGTAGAAAGCACCGTCATAAAATCCATGTTGAAAAAAATCATTCCGACGACAATTCCGCCGATAAGGTTTACTCCGGCGGCGACCAGCGAAAAGGTAGCGTCGCCCTTAACAAACTTTGCGGCGCCGTCCATTGAACCGAAAAAATCGGATTCCCTCTGAATATTGGAACGCCTGATTTTTGCTTCATCCTCCGTTATAATGCCGGAATTCAAATCGGCGTCAATCGCCATCTGCTTTCCGGGCATAGCGTCGAGGGTGAATCTCGCGGTAACCTCGGCAATACGCTCCGCGCCTTTGGTAATAACGGTAAGCTGAACAATGGTGATTAATATAAAGATAATAAATCCTATTATCGCATTGCCGCCCATTACAAACTCGCCGAATGCTTTAATCAGCTCGCCCGCCTCGCCGCCGTTTGAAAGAATAAGACGGGTGGATGAAATATTAAGCCCGAGCCGGAAAATCGTCGTTATCAGAAGCAGTGAAGGGAATATTGAAAATTCAAGGGTTTCCTTAACATACATTGTTATAAGCAGTATAATAACGGAAACGGCGATGTTGAAAACGAACAGCATGTCAAGCAGCCAGGTAGGAAGCGGTATAATCAGCAGGAAAATCGCTACCAGCACTAAAACCGTAACGGAATTATTCAGTAATCTCTTCACAATACAGCCGCCGCCGTCCTTTCATTATTTTTACATGTCAATCCGTTTTGCGCAGCAGACCTTCTGCATTAACTTTTATGTCAAATCAATATAAAAGTTTTTTATTTTTAAGATTATAAACAAATATAAGTATTTCTGAAATTGCGTGATAAAAGTCAGGCGATATTTCATGCTCAAGCTTTATCGAATCGTAAAGCCCGCGTGCCAGGGGTTTGTTTTCAACAATCGTGACATTGTTCTCCTCGCCGATTTTAATTATTCTTAAAGCAAGGTTATCCGCTCCCTTCGCTATTACAACAGGAGCCGAATTCTTTTCTGAGTCATATTTGACGGCGACTGCGTAATGGGTGGGATTCCTTATTATTACATCGGCTTCGGGGACGTTCTGCATCATTCTCTGCATAGCCATCTGCATTTGGATTTGACGGCGCTTGCCTTTGATTTTCGGGTCCCCTTCCATGGTTTTATGCTCTTCCTTAACCTCATGCTTCGTCATTTTCATATCCTTCTCCCATTTATATTTCTGGAAGAAATAATCAATTGCGGCAATCGCTATGAAAGCAACTCCGATTTTCATAATAATTGCGAAAATCGTACTGCACATATATGTAAGAACCTGAAAAAGCTCCATATCAATAAGTCTTATCAATTCAGGGATGCGGTTCTTTATTTCACCGTAAACAATAACAATCAGAATAATAAATTTTAAAAGTGACTTAAACAGCTCAAAAACAGAATTTATTGAAAACAGCTTTTTTATGCCGTTAATCGGATTCAGTTTTGAAAGCTTGAATTTCGTCTGCTCCCTGCTCCGGATAAATTTCGTCTGGATACTTGACGCAAAGATATTTACAAGCATTGAAATTACTAATGTAGGCCCGGCTGCTATGGCAACAACCTTACCGATTTCTAAGGTAAGCTTAACATAAGTCTGCATCCCGTCAATAATTCTTCCGTTATCCGTCATCCCTGAGCCTGAAATGGAGAACCAGTATTTAAAGCTTGAATCGGCGACGGTGTAAATCAAGTTTATGGTAATCCGGAGAACGCCGAAAATAATAAGGATGAATGCGGCGGTAACGACATCCTTGCTCTGCATGACATTGCCTTTTTTCCGTTCTTCATTCCGTTTATGGGAGGTTGCCTTCTCGGTCTTTTCACCCATGCTTCCCTCAGCCAACTTAAATCATCCTCTCATTAAAGAGCATCTTCAGAATTTAACCGCATGCGGCTGTTCCGTAAATTATCCTGAAATCAAAGGAATGGCGCCTTCAAGTGTTTCATAAAGTGTGTTAATATATTTATCTATAAATTCTGCCAGCGGCTGGGCGATAATAAAAAGAATTATCAGACCCAGTACGACTTTAAACTGAATATTTATGACCATAATCTGAATCTGGGGTACGGATTTCATCAGAATGCCTATGCAGAACTGAATTACAAGCTCGGAAATAACTATCGGCAGTGATATTTTAATTACCAGAGCCAGAACAACGGAGAAATACTCGGCGATAATCCAGCCTAAATCCTTATTAAAGGACCAGTCAGCCAAAGGAAGTATTTCAAAGGACAGAGCAAACAGTTTTATATATGATAAATGAGCATTCACAGTAAAAAAGTAAAGATAGGTTACGAACAGAATTATAGTACCCATCAGGGATGTCTGAGTCTGCGTAATGGGGTCAAAGACCTTAGCCATTCCCAGACCCGCCTGCATTTCCATAAGTTCGCCGCTGACTTCAATGCTCATAAAAAACAGATTCGAAATGAAACCCAGGGTAAGTCCGAACAGAAGCTCCTTTACGGCAATAAGAAGATAAACTCCCGTAATTTCACCGGTGACGACAGGTTCGGGATTAACAGCCATTACGGCAATCACTGATATGAAAACGGCGGTTCCGGCTTTTACCATTGCCGGTATATTTCTTCTCGAAAGAAGCGGATTAAAGGCAAATATACCGATTATACGGGCAAAAACCAGCAGATTTGTTTCAAGGTTGCCGAGAAGTATATCAAAGAAATCCAAAAAGTCCCCTCCGATACACTATAATACATTGCTGTGCTGGCTGACCTGGGTTATAATATCAAAAATCCTTAATATAAAGGTCTGCATTGTATTTATCATATTAGGCGCCAGAAGGAATAAAAGCACTACTATAGTAAGAGCCTTCGGCACGAAAGTAAGGGTTTGCTCATGAATCTGAGTAGCCGCCTGGAATACCGCAATAACAAGACCCACAAGCATGCTTATTAAGAGAAGGGGACCTGAAAGCCTGACGGCAAGCCACATAGCTTCGCTGAAAATCTGTAAAACAATATCCTGCGTCATAAGAATACAGACCTCCGTCCATAGAGAAAATAAGTAATTACCAATGCAGTATTAAACAATCTAACTGTAAAATCCGCCGGCAAGCGAACCTATTAAAAGCGTCCAGCCGTCGGCAAGGATAAACATTAGCAATTTGAACGGTATGGAAACGGTAGTCGGCGGAAGCATCATCATACCCATAGACATAAGAACTGTCGAAACGACAATATCAACGATGAGGAACGGAATATAAAGGAGGAACCCGATTTCGAAGCCGATTTTTATCTCACTCAGGATAAAAGCGGGAACTACCGTTGCAAAGCTTACTTCTTCAGTGAATATTTCCTCGTTTTCGACCGAAGCTTCGGAACCGGAAAGCGCAAGGAAAAAATCCATGGAATCCGGCGATGTATTTTTAAGCATCCATGTTTTCAGAGGAACAGAAGCGGCATTTATAGCTTCGTCAGAGGTATATTCCCCGTTTTTATAAGGCTGATACGCAACCTCGTTCATTTCGTCAATAACAGGATTCATAATAAACACGGTTAAAAACAAAGCCAGACCTATCATAACCATATTAGGGGGCGTCTGCTGAACTCCCATTGCGTTCCTCAATAAGGAAAATGCGATGACAATACGGGTAAAGCATGTCATCATTACAAGAATGGACGGCGCCAAGGAAAGAATTGTTATAAGAATAATCAGGTCAATTGACGCTATGCCGTCCGTAATACCGACCTGGTCTAAAAGAGACTGAACCTCGTTATCATCAATAACGGGTTCCTCATAAGGAAGCTCCGTATCACCGCCCTGAGCCTGTGTCTGGGTTTCCTGCGGAAACTGTATGTCAGGAATATCAGGATTTTCACCGCCTGTGGCAAAAACAGGAACGGCGGGATAAATAAAAACAAAGGTAACAACTAAGCAAATCAAGGCAGTCACAGATTTAATAAATTTATTCAGTATCATGCCCATCCTTTTCTTCCCTAAAATTAACATCAATATCCTGCTGGTTATTATTCTGCAGCTTATCGGCAAGGGTTTTTCTGAAGCTTGTCAGAAAACCTGAATCCGTGTTTTCAGACGCCGGTGAAAAATCAGTCATATCCTCGTCGTCCAAATCACAGATTTTAGTGACGGCAGCGGGGGTCACACCTAAAAGCAGATTTTTCTTTCCTACAGTAACGACAATAAGCTGTTTATCCTGAGCAACCGGAGCAACCTCAATTATTTTAACGCCCTTTTGGTGACCGCCGAATAAACCGGTATTGAACCTTTTCCGTAACCATCTGGTGCCGTAATAAGTAAGAAAAATCAGACCTATAACTCCCAGCAGAGAAATAAAAACAGTAAATATTTCCATTTGCATAATCAGCCGAGAACCTTCTGAACGGTTTGAATAATCCTGTCAGCTTTAAAAGGCTTTACAATAAAATCAAGGGCTCCGAGTTTGATTGCTTCAACAACCATGGATTCCTGACCCATAGCGGAGCACATTACAATCTTTGCGGCAGGGTCGGAGGATTTAATGTCCCTGAGAGCTTCAATACCTGTTTTATTCGGCATTGTAATATCCATGATAACGAGGTCCGGTCTTTCTTCGGCATATGTCTTGCAGGCAATTTCACCGTCCGCCGCTTCAATGATATTATTATAACCGTTTTTTGTGAGAGCATCCTTAATCATCATTCTCATGAAAGCAGCGTCATCAACAAGTAAAATCTTTTTATCCATTTGTAATTACTCCTTACCTAAATTATCTAAAAATTTTGATTTTATTATTTCGGTTATTCTTACGCCAAAATTAGCGCCGATAACAACAACATCTCCTTTTGCAACAAGATTGCCGTTTACCACAATATCTACGGGAGCGCCTTCCTGCCGTTCGAGTTCTATAATTGTCCCCTTGGAAAACTCCAGTATATCTTTGACGCGTTTAGTGGCGGAACCGATTTCAACAGTTACGCCGAGCGGGACGTTCATAAGCAGTCTCAGGTTATCGTTCTGTTCCTGGCTCAGGCTGGGATTGCTGTAATTACTGAAATTTTGCAGCTGAACTGACTGAACGTTCATAGCGGGCTGCGTTACAGGCGGGTAAGGCTGCTGATACATACCGTACATCATGGGGTTCTGCTGTATATTCATCATATTCGGGTCATTGCCGTACATAGGAGGCTGTGTATACTGCTGAGGATACCCTGCCGGCGCCTGAGGAGAAGATACGGACGGAACCGGCGAACCGTACGGCTGCTGCGGCAAATTTACCGGCGGCGCGTTCTGTACGGACGCGGACTGAGTATTAACAGGAACAGGTGTAACGGGCGGCGGCGAAGTTCCGCCAAGCATGGCTTCAATCTCCGCCTGTGACAAAGCGCCGCCGGAAGAAGCTGCCGTGTTGTCGGAAACAGGCTCGGGTTCAGGCTGAGCCCCGTAGCCTGCCATCATCTTGTCCGCCATTTCTTTAGCAAGGTCTATAGTCAGCACCGAAATAAATTCTGAATTAATAGCTCCGTCAATAGTAAGATTAAACTTAATGGTAACTACGCATTCATCGCCGGTTATTTCAAGAACAGACAGCCTGTCGATATTTTCCTCATCGGAAATAATCGCTTCGGGGGTGGAAATATCGACTGTCGTATCGATTATTTCGGAAAGAGCGGTAGCTGACGAACCCATCATCTGGTTCATAACCTCGCATACCGCTGAAATATTCATTTCATCAAACTGAAAATCATCGGTAACTTCCAAGGGCAGACCCATAAGCTGATTTAAAATCATCTGGACGTCATTTTGTTTTAAAACCAGAACATTATGCCCTGCCACTCCTTTAGTATACCTGATTTTTACCATAATTGAAGGTTCAAGCTCCGGAAAGGATAATTCATCAGCTTTAATTACTGAGACAGTCGGGGTAGTAATCCAGACCTTGGCAGAAAGCATATTGGATACGGCTGTGGCTGCTGAACCCATCGTTATGTTCATTATTTCGCCGATGGCGTCTTTTTCCACCGCGCCAAAACCGTCAATAACAATATTATCGCTCATTATTCCGGTTACCTCAATTCTTTATATATATTATCTATTTTTACTGCCTTTTTATTATTATAAATACCAAGCTTGCCGTCAAACCACAGATTACTGCCTATTTTAACTCTTATATTATCCTCCACGTTCATATTCAGGGGAATAATATCATTTACCTGCAGCGTAAGAACATCATATAAATCAAGTTTGGTTTCGCAGAGTACCGCGTCAATCTTCAGTTCCGATTCTTTTATAGCGGAAAGAAGAGATGTCTTTCTCTCTTTTTCCTTTTTGGGGTCGAGTTTTTTTGTCGACCGCGACCATCTGTCGCCGAATTTTTCCATGATTGATTCAAGGTTCATAGCGGGAACACAGAAAGAAATTGTATTCTTGGTATCCCTTATTTCCATTTCCATTAAAACAAGGATAATGACTTCGTCAGGCGAGATTGACTGCATAACGCGGGAATTGGTTTCAAAGGCGCTGATTACGGGGTTAATGTCAATATATGTACCCCAGGGGTCTTTAAGTAATCCGGTCATTTTCACAAGAACATTTGACAGCAGTCCGACTTCAATTTCGGTAAAATCCCTTGTCACTTCGGTATAAGAACCGTTGCCGCCCATTAATCTGTCCATCATTGTATAAGCAATCGGATTTGAAAGCTGCAGTATACTGTTAGTCTCAATAATATCATCGTCATTGATTCCCATATTGACCATTGCCATCATAACATAATCGGGGAGCGCATTATTGAATTCCTTATAGTTCTGTTCTTCTATCTGGAGCACTTCAACCTTGCAGTAAACGCGCATAAGACTTGTTAGGTAAGAAGAAAGAACACGGGAATAGTTTTCGAAGATGCTGTCAATAACATTAAGCTGTTCCTTCGTGAACTTTTTCGGCATCTTGAAATCATAATTCTTGACTTTTCGTTCCTGTGCCTGTTCTTCTATTTCGTCCAAAGCCTTTGCGCCTTCTGATGAAAAGCTGTTCAGCAGGGCATCTATTTGGCTTTGAGACAGAGTATCAGCCATAGGTATGACCATCCTTTACAAGAAATCTATGAGAAAAGCATTCCGGCAATACTTTAAAGGTATTATTATGATAATGTTCAATTAATTCTGAGAAGATGAAAGCTGTTCTTCCTTGGAATAATAGGTTCTGTCGGGGTCAAGGTTTGCCGGGGGCTGCTGTGTGACAGCTGTTTCGTTTTCGGGCAGGGGCTGTGAAGTAATTCCTTCCGGGTCGGTAATCCCGATAAAATCCTGACCGAACTGAAGCTGAATCAGTTCCTGCATAACCGCCGGGTCAGTATAATCAACGTCGTCGCGCAGAAAGATAATTTCAACCCTGCGGTTCTGCCTTCTGCCCTCTTCGGTTTCATTATCGGCGACGGGACGGTTTTTGCCGAATCCCGCAACAGAGAATTTATAGCTTTCACAGGCGTCGATATTAATCATATAATTAACAACCGACGCGCCGCGCCCCGCAGACAGCTCCCATTCGTTAGCCGCGGAGGTCACGTTTCCGGCTGTAAAACCGCTTACCTTGACAGCTTTTATTTGTTCGGAAACCTGCCTTGTGCCGTCGCTGATAATATCAAGTATGTACTTGCCCTCGTCAAGCAGAACGGCGCTGTCTCCCCCGAAAAATATATTATCCCTGAAACGCATATAAACTCCCGCGTCGGACATTTCCACGCTGACGGAATCAGCCAGATTATTTGACTGTATAACTTCCTTTAAATACATAAAAAAATCTTCGAAATCTACAATTTTACTGTCGTCTTCCTGGATTTCGGGAACTTCATTCTGATAAACGGCGGTGGGGTCGTTTTCGGGATTAGGTTCGCCCACAACCCTGACTTCTTTCCTCTCGGTTATCTGCCCTTTTGAAAACGCCTCGGCGATATACTGCCATTTTGATTCGTCCATGGAAGACATCGAATAGAGCAGAACAAAAAATGTGAGAACGAGAGTTATCATATCGCCGTATGTATCCATCCAGCTGGCGCCCTGTTCTTCCCCGCCGCTCCTTTTTCTGGCCAATATGTTCACTCCCCGCAATTAGTATAAATAATTATACCATAAAACTACACATATTACTATAGCTTAATGAAAATTTAATATAATATGTATAAAAGAATTTTGTAAAAAAGTTAGTTATTATGCACATAAACGAACAGATTTCATTATTCCGCTTTGCTTTTTTTGGATTTCTTACCGTCATTTGCCGGAAGCATCATACGAAGCTTCTCTTCAACATAACGGGGATTTGCTCCGGAAATAATCGCAAGTGTTCCCTCTTCGATTATCTGCAGGCAAAGGACTTCCTGATTGTGGTTATATTTACAGAGGTTACCTATGGGAGTACAGATAATATGAGCGATGATACAGCCGTAGAAGGTTGTAACAAGCGCTGTGGACATAGCGGGACCAAGTTCCATGGCAGAATCGGGATTAGTAGGGTCCATTGCGACAAGCATATTAACAAGTCCTACAAGCGTGCCTATCATACCCAAGGCGGGCGCAACGCCCGAAGCTTTTGACCAAAGCGCTATATTGCTTTCATGCCTTTCGCAGATAAAGTCAATGGCGTCGTCAAGCATTGACTTGACCTTTTCGGAGTCGTTAGCGTCAACAATTAACATCAGGGCGGATTTCATAAAAGGGTCGGGGCAGGCGTTTGCCGCCTCTTCAAGGGCAAGGATGCCCTTCATCCGGGCTGTTTTACAGTGGTCGACCATTTCGGTAATATAGTTTTCGGGGTTATATTTAGGAGGAGCAAAAGCAATTTTAATCATCCTGGGCACTTTTTTCAGAACAGAGAACGGGAAATTGAATACTACGGCTCCGACAGTACCCCCCACAACGATATATACCGACGCCGGGTCGAAAAAATTCATGATTTCGCCGCTGTCAAGTATACCGTAGACTATAAGCGCTATTGCGCCGAGAAAACCAATTATACCGGATATATTCATTTTTTATAACCATCCTTCCCGGACGCTTTGCCCTGACGGACAAAGCTCCTGAGCCCGAAACTGTCTTCCGGGCTTTTCCAGCCGAATTTTTTCTTATATTTTCGGTCCGGATATATTTATATTCACGCGTCATTCCGCGGATTATTTTCAAAGTTATATCTGTTGCATTCCCTTTTGTATTCAGCTGATTTCCAGCATATTTCATCAACGGTTTCCTTAACAAGATACCTGTGTCCGTTCTGCATGCTTACGACGGTATCGGGGGTTTCCTCCACGGTTTCTATATATTCCTCATTGATAAGGATTACCGTATCGTTGAACCTGGTTAATTTTATCATAAATATTAATCCTTTCAATATGCCAATAATAAGTCCCGGGGCAGTATCAGCGGCGCAGATATAAGCCTGCGCCGCATACCTGTAATAATTATCTCTTGAGATTTACCAGTTCCTCAAGCATTGAGTCTGAAACTGTTATAATTCTTGAATTTGCCTGGAAACCCCTCTGCGTTACAATCATGTCGGAAAATTCATTGGCAAGGTTTACGTTGGACATTTCAAGCATACTGGAACGAACCTCGCCGGCTCCCTCTGATTTCGGTTTCTTTACGTTCGCGGTGCCCGAAGCGGCTGTTTCGGCATAGGAGGTGTTCCCCGCTTCGACAAGTCCGTCCGGATTATCGAATACGGCAAGTTCAATCCTTGCGATTGCCTTCATTTCATTATTGAAGGAGGTGGTGATAACGCCGTATTTGTCAATGCTGAAGGAACCAAGGTCCTGGAAGGTAAATTCACCCTGAACCGCGCCGGATTCTATAACATCGGCAATTTCGTCCGCGTCCATTTCGTCCCCTGAATAATCCTCTGCATCAGCTATTACATTACCCGATTCATCGCAGTATGCAGGGTCTTCATAAGTAACTGAACCGTCGGCATTAGCGGTAACAGTCGTGTAGGTAAACAGGAAACCGTTTACGTCGGTATGAATATTGTACGCCTCCTGTATAAGCTTATTGACATTTATCGTATTCTTATACGTAAGGTCGCCTCCGTTTACCCTGCCGTCTCCGTTTGTATCCACCAGCTCCTCTTCAAGGAGAGTCTGCGAGCTGTCGTCGTAGGTTTGGGAAAGACCCAGAGCGGAGTTCCTCGTACCCAGCAGGAATACGTTTGAATCGGCAACAAGGTTTCCGTATGAATCCACGCCCATATTACCGAGCCTTGTATAGGATACTGCCGATGTAGGCGTGTATACATAGTCAGGGTCGCCTGCCTCATATCCGTCTTCAGGGTCAGCGGTGGGATTTGCGGGGTCGGTTGTTCCGAACGGGAATGTGGCCGTCATAAAGAACCCGTCTCCGTAAATAGCCATATCAAGCTTCCTGTTTGTCGCTTGTAAATTTGAACCGGACATATCCTTGACTATATCGGCTATCTGAACGCCGTAACCCACGGTTGCGGGGTTGTTTCCGGCAAAGGCGGCTGAACCGGCGGAGGGGGTGTTCACAGACTGGTAGAAAATATCCTTGAAAATGGCTTTAGATGCCTTAAAGCCGAAGGTGTTTACGTTAGCGATATTATTACCGATAACGTCCATTTTGGTCTGATGGTTGGTCAGACCGGAAACGCCGGAATATAGTGACCTAATCATAAATAAAGCACTCCTTGTTTTTAGGATATGCTGACATTTTTAAGCCTGAAGTCCGTCAAGTCGGTCGGGACTCCTCGATTTCCGCAATGGTCCAATCTTAAAGCTTTTGTCAGCAGAATTTTCCGTGAAGAGTAAATCCCTTTACATAATCACTGTTGAATCGATGTTGGTAAATATGCTTCCCTGCATATCCTCGGTAGCCATAGTGGTAATCACCTTGTTATTTCTTACACTGACGAGAAATGCGTTGGAGTCAATCATAACCAGAGCATCGCTGGAACCCTTTTGAACCGCAAGTTCAACAGCCTTGTTCAGCCGGTCGAGCGTATCGTTGTCGTAGAGGTCGATTTGCCTTTCATAAATCCTTTCTACGGCGTGTTTCGAGAACTGAACATTTTTATCCGTTGAATTAATCTCTGCAAGCTGTGTCTTAAGCAACCGGGCAAATTCGCTGTTTTCAGGCAGATTAACCTTATTTTTAGCGGATTCGGTAGCATGATTCGGGAATCCGTTTACCCTTCCCGTCGTTACGGACACATTCCGCGATTGCAGATACTCACTTATCAGCACAAGCGTCACCTGCTCTTTCAGTATAATACGTTATTGTTAATATCTTACATCAATACCCATCGCAACCCAGTTATTTGCCCACGAATATTTGCTTAATCCCGTAGCGCGCAGCACATCGTCCTTGATTGCATAATTCTGGATAGCCGATTCATACGGGGTAAGCTTGATATTGCTGTCCGGAACGAATCCCTGTCTGCAAAAATCATTGAGGGTATAGTTGCCGGTCGTGTTAAGCCATGAGGAATTCCCGTTTCTATGGATTATTTCAACCCTCTGGGTGCCGTCCGCAAACGTAACAACCTCTCCGAGCCTGCCTTTTCCGCTGAAGCCTAAATCAGTGACTTTCCTTCCGCTTGCGGTATATCCGATAACTGTATCGGTATTAATTCCGCTGAGGACAGAAGTGTTGTTAATCCAGGCAATATCGTACATTCTTGTTCCGTAAGAATCAGCCTTGGCAGCTTCTTCGGGGTGTGACTGCGCATTCTTTCTGAACGGAACGCAGTCGGATGTGGTTACGGCATTATAGCTGCCGCCGGTATTTGTGTAATTTTCACCCAAAACCTCATTATAGCTTCCGTTTATATTCGGATTGTACCCGGACGAAAACGATTCTAACAAACGGTCTTCTTCGGCATATGCCGCCGAAGCATAATCAGGAGTTTCAATTTCGGTGATATAAATCTGTTCATAACCCGTAATATCAACATCACTGAATTCATTTGAGGATGATACCCCGTCAAGCTCGGACATAAGCTCGGCTAAAAGTTCAGCCGCCTTTTCCTCATAGGATTTTGAAACGGTAATATCCTGCGTAACCGCATATGATGATACGTTATTATCGGTAATATTATAAGAAACGGAATAACTTTCAGCTGATACGGTCTCATCTGACCCGCCGGAACCTTCTGTTCCCTCCGTGCCTTCAGAACCCTCGCTGCCTTCACTGCCTTCCGTACCTTCATCGGTCGGCGGTTCTCCGATAGTAACCGATTCCCTCATGCATAAAGCCGTTTTGTCAATAACAACCCATTCGGTACCTCCGATTATCAGGACATTAGTGATTTCACCCGAAATCTGTTCGCCTTCCACAGTAGCATATCCCTTCTGACCGATTAAAGCGGCAAGGTTGTTATACTTATCGGCTTCCACAATATCGGAAATGGTTGATAGTTCATGGGCAACCCCGTTTACAATAACACTGGGCTTGCCGTTTGTTATTATAACCGAATCGATAATGCCCGTATCATAAATGTCGCCCTCCGCAATTGTAACAGCCTTTCCCACAAGGGACGACGCATAGCTGATATTGGACTGGGATGTCATGTTCTTGATACCTTCAAGCATGGAATATGTAGCCATCTGATTAAGAACCTCCGCGTCGCTCATCGGGTCGTTGAAATCCTGGTTCGACATCTGGGCGACAAGAAGCTGAAGATAGCTTTCAAAATCCATATAAGAAGTATTTTCCGATTCGTCAACAACATCAACCTGACGGTCTGAGTATTTTGAATTGTTTGTTATCAGTTCATAGTCCGAACCAAGCGCGCCTATGCTCTCGCCCATAATTTTGCCTCCCTGTTATTAATAAATTCGTGAATATCCACGATTTGTTCAGACATATCAACAGTTCTGATTTTAATACCTGAAATTCTCTTATCCTGATGTAAATCCTTTTCTGTTCCGGTATTATCCTTCCTGTTGAATCCTTGATTGGTAAAATCAAGTCCCATCTGACTGCCTGCTTCTGTCGGATTTATGATATTGATACTCTTCACATCAATATTCTGGTTTGACAGACCTTCGGCAAGTGAAGCAATCTTATCGGTCATTGCGTTTCCAACCGCCTGATTCTGAGCCGCTAGCATAATCTGAACAGAACCCTTTTCCGAAATAATCTTGACTGCGATTTCACCGAGCTTTTCAGGTTTCAGAATCACCGTCATTTCGGTTATGCCGTCCTTGCCTGAAGTTTCAAGAAGCTTTGCGGAAATCTGTTCGGTGACCTGCGTCTCGATTGAATCGATATACTTAGCGACCTCAGCCTTATCGGGAACGGCGACAGCCTCTGCCTTAAAGACATTAAACACTGGAGCGGAATCTGCTGCTTCCTGATTAACGGCGACTGATTTTTCCCTGAAACGCTGTCCCGTTAAAAACCCTGCGTCCGAACCGTCCTCATCTTCGGAAAACTTTGAGTTAATGGCGTCCACCTGAGCCGAAACGTCCGTAATGCTTAAATTAACGGAGTTAAAGCCGTTCGGCGCAATGCCCGCGTCATCAGCCTTCTGCTCATAATTCCTTACTTCGATAAACTTGACGTCGGCGCCGGGGATTTCAAGATTAAAATCGTCTGAACCAAGAATAATGTCCCCGTAATGCTGCTTTGCGTAGCTTTTTGCCAGTGCTTCTGCGTTATCGGCGATACTTTTGAGCATGTCTCCGACATTCTCCAGTATATGAACCGATTCCAGCTCCATCGGATTGCTTCCGGCAAGGCTTGCAGAATTATAAAGCCCTGCTAAAAACTCAGCCATCAGCCCGGCATTAATTACGCCGCCGTCAGACCCGCCGTCAGTTTCCAGAAGCTTTATACACTCCGAAAGCTTTTCAAGGATTTCATCATACGGACTTTCTTCATTAAGCTCTTCGTTCAAAGCGTCAGCCAAATCGGAAATCAGTTCCGTTGCTTCCCTTGCGGCGTCATTATCCAAAACCGTATAACCGGAATCAAACTCATAGGTTTCGGTAAAATTAAGCTGTGATGACTTTGAATTGAGCAAAGAATACATCAGCGGGTCGTCAAGCGGTATGTCCGGATTGTCAATCAGGTTAAAAAGCGCAAATTCCGAAATAAAGTCAATACCGGGACCGTCTTTGCCGCCTGAAGCCATCATAGCGATATAATTGAGGAAATCCCTGAACGTATCCTTAACGTCGCCGTCCGATTTCATAATCTTTTCATAAAGATGATTAAAACCGTTTATGTTCCCGGATAATGTTTCGCCGGCATTTACGGAAGGTGAAACAACCGCGGCAGCCGATTTCAGCAAATCCCCGAAACTTACCCCGCTGTAATCAGAAAACCCGTCAGTTCCGCCCTTTAGAGAAGCCGCAGTTATAACGTCATTCATACCCGACAGAAAACTTAAATTAATATTATTCATAAAGCATACCCTCCTTTCTTCAAAAAATATATATTTAAACTGCAAGCAGCTTAAACCGGATTAAAACTGGATTATTTCTTATATGAACTGTTAAGGACATATTCGGCAATAAATTGCTCTTCCGTTTTAGAGGCTGTATAATTATAGTCTTCAAGCTGTCTGTCCTCTAATTTATCCAGCGTCGACACCTCTTTCGTCCTCTCAACGACAACACGGAGCTGATTCTGAATACGGATTTCCAGCCTGTCAATATTTTCCTGAATCTCTTCGATTTGCAGCCGTAAGGCTTCATGGTAGCTTTTATAAACCTGTATCTGCATCACAGTTATCCCGGAAAGCGTTTTCCGGTCAAACTCCTTGCAGGAATTGGTAAATGTGTTGATGGTATTTATTTTTTCTTCCTCCAGCTCCTGCTGCTGACGTCTTAATACAGCAAGGCTGTTTTTTTCCCTGTCAAGAACCTGTTCTTTGTAATCCTTTAATTTATTAAGAGAAAATTCAAAGCGTTTCATGCGAAATCACCTCACGTTATGCAAGGATAAAGCCATTAAGCATTATTTTACTGCGTCAGCCATCATAGCAAGCGTTTCCTCATATGTAAAGGAATCATTTATTTCCTGCTTTAAAAAAGCATTGATTTTGTCGATTTTCTTCAAAGCTTCGTCCAGCGCATGATTAGTGCCTTTTTTATATGCGCCTATGGAAACCAAATCATAATTTGCATAATATACGGAAAGCAGATTCCTCATTTTAGCGGCGGTATCCTTCTGCTCCTGTCCCGTAATATCCACCATAAGACGGGAAACCGATTCAAGTACCTCAATAGCCGGATAATGGCTGCGTGACGCAACCTTTCTGGATAGTATTATATGACCGTCGATAATACCCCTTACCGTATCCGAAATAGGTTCGTTAGTGTCGTCGCCCTCGACAAGGACAGTATAAATCCCGGTAATCGAACCCTCCTTAAAGTTACCCGCCCGTTCAAGAAGCTTAGGCATCGCCGTATATATGGACGGAGTATATCCCCTCGCAATCGGAGCTTCTCCCACAGCAAGCCCGATTTCCCTCTGAGCCATGGCAAAACGGGTAAGGGAATCCATCATTAAAAGAACGTTAAGACCCTGGTCTTTAAAATATTCCGCAATAGCCGTAGCCGTAAGAGGACATTTATTCCTCATCATTGCCGGCTGGTCGGAGGTAGCGACAACAAGCACAGAGCGCGCCATACCTTTTTCACCGAGGTCGCGTTCGATAAATTCAACAACCTCGCGTCCCCGCTCGCCTACAAGCGCAATAACATTTATATCAGCCTGAACCTCTCTTGCTATCATCCCCAGAAGCGTCGACTTCCCTACCCCGGAGCCTGCGAAAATGCCCATACGCTGTCCCCTGCCGATAGTAAGCAGACCGTCTATGGCTTTTACGCCGAAAGGAATCACATCCTCGATACGGGGACGCGTAAGCGGATTGACAGGTTCCCCCGCTATCGAATAACGGGCGGTAGTTTTAATTTTCCCCTTTCCGTCAATAGGCTGCCCGATTGCGTTAATAATACGCCCTGTAAGCTCGCTTCCTACATTAACCTCAAGCTGGCGCCCCGTGTTGTCTACAATCGAACCGGGACCGATGCCTTCAATATCGGTATAGGGCATAAGCATAACCTTGCCGCTGTTGAATCCGACAACCTCGGCGAAGATGAAATCCTCAAATCCCCTGCGGAAGATTCTGCATACGTCTCCGATATTGCAAAGAGGACCCGAAGCTTCAATGGTCATGCCGATTATTTTTTCTATTTTCCCCTGGTAACGGTATAAATCAGACTGTTTAACGGCATTCCGGATAACGGAAAAGTTCATAGCGGCACTCCATGACATTACATTTTATGACAACGCCGCGAATTATGTTATAACCTGCGCGGCGGCGGTTTTCTTTTATTCTTCTCCCCTTGTGTTTTTCATGATTTCCTTTAGAAAATCAAGCTGGGTGGGTATTGACGCGTCGACAATCGTTTCTTCATCATCAAGAATTATTGTTCCGTCAGGGGCGTCCTCGATTATTTCCACTTCAATATCCTTAATAAACGGAATAATTCTGTTCATAAGATTCTTGTCTGTTTTAATTTTCTGAATCAGCTCGCCGCCGGATACAGAAATTTTCAAGTAATCGGAATTCCGGAAATTCCTTGCGGCGTCGGCTATAATACGCTCAATAACAAGCGGGTTAACCTCAAGCTCCGCCTTTACGATTTTTTCAACCATAACATTTACGGTATCCCTGAGTTCCTTTTCGTTTGATACATAATAAGCTTCCTTCCGGGAATTAATTTCAGAAAGCAGTTTCGCAGCACTGTCGACATATTTTCTGCATTTTTCAATAGATTCGTCATGACCCTGCTGCAGTCCCTTTTTATAGCCCTCCCGCTCTGCCTGAACTTTCAGCCGGGAACATTCCTCGGCGGTTTTTTCAAGCACTGACAAAGTAGTGGATTTAGCGTCGGCTGCCATTGCTTCGGCTTGCTTTTTTGCCGCCGTGATAATCTTGCCGCGCTGTTCCTCCAGTTCGGCTGAACGTTCTTTAAGAATCCTTCCAACCTCAGCGTCAACAGACGCCCTGAACGCTTTTTCCTCTTCTGTTTTTCTGTCATATTCCAGCTTTTTCAGCTCGTCTGCCGACAAAGTTTTTTCTTCCTCGGTTTTGGGAATATATATTTCATTTTTTATGGTGACAGGCTCGCTGTCCTTAAAGCCGTAGCCGAACCGCTTAACGATTTTATGCAATTATCTCGTCCTCTCCGCCCTTGCCGATAATGAGTTCTCCCTCTTCCTCAAGATGACGGATAATACCGACTATCCTTTGCTGAGCTTCGTCAACGTCACGCATACGGACATTGTGAAGGTACTCGATTTCCTGTTGAATCGATTCCTGCATTCTCTGCGGCATATTAGCATAGAGGGTTGCGGCAACTTCGGCATTGGAGCCCTTAATGGCAATCGCAAGGTCTTTTGTCTCAACATCCCTGATAAACCTTTGTATGGACATGGAATCGAGCCCGAGGATATCCTCGAAAACAAACATCTTCTTTTTGATTGCTTCAACAAGAACAGGGTCTCTGGCGGAAAGCTCGTCAAAGATATATTTTTCAGTACCCCTGTCGACTTTGTTAAGAACATCGGCGACATAATTTATACCGCCCACCTCGGTAAGGTCCATTGAAACCACAGACGCGAACTTTCTCTCAAGGATGGATTCAATTGATTTTACGGTTTCAGGGGAAGCCGATTCCATCTTTGCGATTCTCTCGACTACGTCAACGCGTTTTTCCTTAGGCAAATCCTGTAAAACAAGGGAAGCCTGCTCGGAATTAACATATGAAAGAACAAGTGCGATTGTCTGCGGCTGTTCATTCTGTATAATAGCCAGCAGATTCTTGTAATCGGATTTGCGGACAAATTCAAACGCTTTGGACTGCATGGTTTTGGAAACCTTTTCCATCAGCTTGCTTGCCATTTCAGGACCGTAAGCCTTCTCCAGTACGGAGCGGGCATATTCAATTCCTCCGTCGGTAATAACCTTCTGGGTAAGGCATAGCTCATAGAATTCGTTTAAGACGCTGTCGACAATGTTTATATCGAAAAACGGAAGGCTTGAAATTTCAAGCGTAACCTTTTCTACATCGTCTTCGCTGAGCCTTTTATAAACATAAGCGGCGTTTTCAACACCGATAGTCGTAACGACAATCGCAGCTTTCTGCAAGTTGGTAACTTCTTTGATATCCGGCATAAGCATTGTAATCCTTTCATAAAAGTACGAGGTTAAAAGTTCCGGTATAATAAAAACCATACCGCCGCATGCGGTATACCACCATTGTTAATTATTAATTGTTACTACTCTTCCTCTTCTTTCATCCAGTTTTTAAGAAGCTGGGCTACAATATCCGGACTAGACTTGGCGAATTCTGAAATCTCACGGCGTATAACAACTTCCTTGGTTTCAATGGAGTCGTCCGTAAGGCTGGGAACTTCGACGGACTGTCCGTCCGAATTAACGGAGAAGCCTTCGTCGAACACTGCTTTATGGAGTTCGTCAAATTGAGTCGATTCAATAATCTGCTGTTCGAACCTCTCACGTTTCTTTCTGGCAGCCCTGCCTGTAATAACCAGCGCAATAAACAGTATAATAAGGAAAACAACAAGAGCCGCGCCGACGATAAGAAGCTGATTGAGCGTAAGTCCGAAAAGGAACTTAGCCTCAACGGGAACAGCGTCTTCGGGAAGAATATTATCCCTGTCAATATTTACTACCGAAACTAAATCCGCCGCAAACTCAGGATTGATTCCGCCTGCGTTGGCAATAAGCTTTATAAGCTCGCCGCGGGTTTCATCGTCTATAGAACCGGTATAAAGCATGACGGCAATCGAAAGTCCGTCAATGCTGTAATTATCTTTGGCTATCTGCTCAATGGCGGTATCTACAAGATATGTCCTGGAGAAAGAATTATCGACCCAGGGGGTACCCTCTCCTAATTCGCCTGTCGGGTATGTATCGTCGGCATTTCCCTCAACGCCGACAATGCCGCCTTCAACAACTTCGTATCCGGTGGCTTCGCTGCCTTGCTCCTGCTGGGTTACTCCGGTATTGGTATTTGGTTCGGGGCTGTAATCCGTTATTTCGGTAGCCCTCGAATCAAAATTCAGACGGTAATCAACGGCAACCGAAATATTCTCTTCTGAATAACCCGGGATTAGCAGCTCCAGAACCTTATTCTTGGTAGAATTTTCAAGCTGAGTTTCAAAAGCGAACTTCCTTGTCATATCAGCTACAACGTCAATCGGATTTTCCCCTATAATCTGGGGGATTCCGTATCCGTCGTTTATTGATACGTTTTCATCCTTAAGCCCTTCTACGGATGACGAAACAAGGTGTGTAATGCCCGTTATCTGCTCGTTTGAAAGTGTAACTCCGTTTTCAAGATAAACGACGACCGACGCGGACGGCTCCTGCCTTAAGGTGGTAATCACCGTCGACCTCTGCTCCGGTATCGCCAGAGTAACGACAGCCCTTTCAACATCCTCAAGGCTTGCGACAATCGCGCTTAACCGGTTTTCCAAATCTATCTCAAGATATGTTTTCTTTTCGGATTCTGTCGTAAGCATACCGACCCTCTCGGTATAGGCGGGATAATTAAGGCTCCCGCTTCCCCTGGGATAACCGAGCATAGCCATATCCATCGCCAGCTGATTCTCCGTTCCTTTAAGAACGGAAACCGAACCGCCCGAGTTTAAATTAACCTCATATCCGAGATTTTGGATTTCAGCCGCAATTTCAGACGCCTCTTCGGTTTCAAGCCCCTCATAAAGCATGACATAATCCTTTTTATTCAGGATGATAGTTACTATAATAACAATCAGAATAACTGCGGCAAGAATAGATATGTATATAATCTTTTTTCTTCTTTCCTGCGCGTTCCAGTACTGCCTTATAGATTTCAGAGCCTTCTGGAGCTGTTCTCCCATGACAAGATAATTCCTTTCTAAGAGACTGTCCGTTAAATCACGGTACCGGGCTTTTTAGTCAATTCTTCATGCCGCTTTGCAGTGAATTGTTCCTTCAGTCAATTTATCAGGCGGCATCGGATAAAACTATTTTAAAGGTTAATCTGCATGATTCTGTTATAGGAATCGGCTGCGGCGTTTGTGACAGCCACAAAGGTTTCAACGGCAATCTCATATTTTGTCATGTTATTATAAATCGTATGCAAATCGTCAATCTCACCCATCATGATTTTAAGGTTATCCTCCTTGACTACCTGAGCCGCGTCCTTGGTTTCGTTAAGAACCTCTTCAAAAACGTCGGAAAAGGCGGGGGAACTGCCTTCGGCGGAACCGGAGGCGTTTTTATCATCGCCGAACAGCGGCTGCAAAGGCACGATATTACTTGAAATAGGCACTATAAACATAATCATTTATTCCTTTCAGATTATTTTCCGTTCAGTCTCATAGCCGAGGTAAGCATCGCCTTAACGGCGGCGACGGCGGAAGCGTTGGCTTCGTATGAACGCTGTGCCGCGAGAAGGTCAATCTGTTCCTTGGCGTTGCTGACATTGCTTTTATAAATATACCCGTCTTCGTCGGCAAGCGGATTGTCAGGGTCATAAACGGGAATGAAGTCCGAAGGGTCCTCGACGACGTCGGCGACCACAACCCCGGCAAGGCTGTATTTATTCTGCCGGCTGAGATAATAGGTACCCCTGTGGTGCCTTACCCTGTCCTCATCCCGAAGGTTATCGTAAACCTGCCTGAAATTCCTTTTTTCTGAAAAAACCACAAGCTGCCTGCGGTAGGGGTCGCCCTCGGCTGTATTGTAGGATTCCTGGTTCGCTATATTCTGCATAATAATATCCGCGCGCAGTCTCTGGGCTGAAAGCGCCGAACCGCCGATATCCAGCGAATTGATAAAAGCCATAATAAACTCCGTTCCGCCGCCCTTAACTGACGGCAAAAATTTATACGCAGTTCAGGAACCGTATGAAAACAAGTCCGGCTTGTTTTCACACAGCTCCCTATTTCTTCTGCAAAGCGGTTCTGATTGCCCTGTACTGGCTGTTCAGATGTTCAATCATAGCATTGTACTGATACTGGGCGTCGGCAAGCTCAAGCTGTTCCTTTTCCATATCAACATTATTGCCGTCCAGAATCAGATTGGTATTTCTTTCATATGTAGTGGTAACATTCAGATTAGCCTCTCTGTCGCCGCCTTTGCTTTTGGGATGGTATTTCCCTTTGTATTTTTCTTTTATGAGAATATCAAAGGATACGGTCTTCGCCTTAAAATCAGGGGTATCATTGTGCGCTATATTATTGCTGATAACCTTCTGTTTGTACCATATGGCGTTCAGAGCCTGTTCCGAAAGACGCTGTGAGGTGTGGTCGAATAGTCCCATAATTAAAATCCTTTCCGAATATGCAAATAAAATAACGCCGCATTAAACATTTTATAAAAACTTGTAAAAATTAAAGACATCTGTTGTAAATATATAATCTCCCCATAATATTATAGCGTATTTAACGTAAAAAAACAAGTATTGTGAACAAATATTAACTAACCAAACATACAATTTTTCGAGTAAAAAACTATTAAATTTCCCTAAATATTTTTATATGACATCCCCTTTAACAAATATTGCTTTGCTTAATAGTCTAATTTTGTTAATTTTATACTAATCCGATGAAATTTTTACCGGTAATTAAAATTAATCCGGTCATCAGATTTCCATAAAATTACCGTTTTCGTGTATCGGAAGCCCCCGCCTTGCAATAACAATTCTGACGAGAATCATCAGGATTTGGTGCTTGCTTTTTTTCTTGAACTGGTCGGCTTTCTTTAAATCATTGTCATCCCTAACCCTTACCTTAATTTCAGGGACAGCTTCTAATGAATCCGCCATAGCCTCGGCAAAACAGGACGGACACATACAGCAGTTGAATCTTTTCAGAACCCGGGGAAGGTGTTCTCCGACAATTTCAGCGGCGACGTCGATTTCGATACTGTTTTTACGGTATTTTTCAATTTCGGCATTTTTTTTAGCCCGTTCAGGAACCGACTGCCTCCCGGTGATTACATCCTCTTTGAAACTGTTGTCAAGAATAGGATTCAGAACTGCTTCCCCTGTAATCAGACGCATTATCGCATCGGTTTTATTAGATTTCGCCTTATTAGTCCTGACCATTTTAAATCCTTCCCTTCAGGAATAGTATCCGCACAGACAACCAGTATAATATATTCAATTACCCAATAAATAATAACGCTCTCTCAATTTGGTTAAACTGATGTCTGCCTGTCCGGTAAAACATACTGATAGCTAAGCTTATATAATGCGTACTGAACAATTACACAAAATGTGTAATTGTTCCCGGAAACAGACAAGTCTGTTTTAATAAGACATTACATAATAAATTAAAATCATACCGCTTACGGCGGTATACCTGCATTGTTAATTATTAATTGTTAATTTTTTATCGATATCAGAACGCCTTTATTTCAGGATACAGGTTTTCAGCAAACCTGATATAATCCTTTGAAGCCTTGCAGTACGGCGAATATTCGGTAATAACCTCCTGGTGTGCGGGAGCTTCGGCGACGGCTACGGAAACGGAAATCTTATCCCTGAGAACAACAGTGTCAAGCTGATTTGCGACAATCCCGACCATTTCCTCGACTTCCTGGGCAAGCTTTTGCTTGGCGCTGTACTTTGTCAGCAGGATACCCCTGATGTTCAGCTTTTTATTATAATACTTCTTTACGGCGAGAATAGTCTGCTTAAGCTGGGAAATTCCCTGAAGCGAAAGGATTTCCGGCGTCATGGGAATAATAAGGTCATTGGCGGCGGTATAAGCGTTAATTGTCAGAATCGAAAGCGCCGGCGGAGTATCGATGATAATATAGTCATAATTATCCCTGATTTTTTCAAGGGCTTCTTTCAGTATAAATTCCCTGCTGACAGCCGAAAGCTCAAGCTCCGCTCCGGAAAGCATTATATTTGAAGTAATGACATCGCAGATATGGGTTGTCTTAATGGAATCCCGGATATCGCACCCGCCTTTTATAACGTCATGGATTGTATAGCCCCTGTCAGGCGCGCCCAGTGAAAACGAAAGGTTCCCCTGAGGGTCCATATCAATCGCAAGCACGCGTTTTTTACGCCCTCTGAAAATACCCGCAAGAGCGGCGCAGGTTGTCGTCTTTCCGACGCCTCCCTTCTGATTGGTTACGACTATAACCACAGCCATAATTATGACCATCCTTTCCGGATTCTTTGCCAGCAGGACAAAGCTCCCAGCCCGAAGCTTAATTTGTTTTATATCAGTCAATTACATAAACATATCTAACGCCACCGTCAATGAAGCAGTGGCGTTATTAAAACAGGTTCTAAACTATCCCTTGTGCCTTTCTCCGGCGTTCTCTCTCGATAAGCTGACAGTCAAAAATAAACCTTGCAAGCTTTTCCTCCTGAGATTGGTTTATATTAAGGAACCTGCACCCGTAACCGGCAGGATTTCCGTTTTCATCGCACTGAACGCGTAATACCTCGGAAAGGATTTCCATCTCGTCATTCAGGAAGTTTAGCATAATCTGGTCGCTTTTTTCAAATTCTTCGGACGAAGTAAAAAAAACCCCTCCCAGATTGATATTCTTGAACTGAAGCTCAGCCGGTTTTTCAAAAGTATACATTTCTTCCCCGCGTATATAAAACGGCGACACTCCGTTAAAATTAACGTCAATTTTATAGGAACGCCTGCGTTCCTCAAGGTTTATACCCTCCCCCACATGGAAGTTAATCTGATATTCTGTGCATAAATCAACAGCCGTCCGGTATTTTATCCTCGTTCCGTTTATATACTCAAAAATAACGTCTATGCTTTCATTCTTTGAAATCAAAGGGAAATCCGAACCCTTAAGCATAACAAGGTCATTGTTTTTAATTTTAAAAAAATCCTTCGGGAAATGCACCGATTTAGTTATTACAAGCAATCTCCCAGTAATGTCATAAACAAGAACGCGGCTTATTTTTTCTTTGTTTATCAAGGCAATCACCTCAAAAAATTTTTATGCAATGAAAATTCTGACGCGTCAGTATCCGCGGTTTTTACCGGCTGTATCTATCACTGCTT